>Ga0228615_1000016_pt1 | contig 105154 bp, 93 predicted proteins | sample 16DmetaG_FD_190530 | JGI IMG/M metagenome (GOLD analysis project Ga0228615, IMG submission 190530) | Seawater microbial communities from Monterey Bay, California, United States - 16D | ecosystem: Environmental > Aquatic > Marine > Coastal | place: USA: California | collected 2016-10-17
CATATAAGGAAACTGGTAAAGATCAGAGCCGTAAATGTCCATTGAAAAAATTGGGACCTTAGATTCGTCAAAACGCATGTAAACGAGTTGTTTTGAGTCAAGACTCCAATCAAAGGCTCTTACAAAACCAAACTCCTCTTCATACACCCAGTCTGTTATTCCATTAAGGGTTTCATAATTTCCATCAAAGGTGAGCTGTTTCGTTCGCTCATTGATCAGGTCTTTGATGTAAATATTTCTTTGAAAAACATAAGCAACTTTTTTTCCGTCAGGAGAAAGTAGCGGCTCTTGAATTTTTTGTTCACTAACTCTTTGTAGCTTATTGGTCAACCTATCAAAAACCCAATAATCAGCAATTTTAGATCTTCGGTAAATGGGTAAGTCATTAGACTCTAAAAGTATTTTCTCCTCATTTTTTGAAAAGCTGTAGTCTGTAAATCTTTCAATCTGTTCATAATTTCTGGAGTCAACTAAAACCAATACTTCCTTAAGCTTTTTATAATACGACTGAACCAATTGGTTTCCTTGCTCATTTTCATTGTCTTTTAAAAGGGTATAGGAGCTGCCTTCTTTCATGGAGTGAATGGACTGCATTCGATTGGCATCGTAGGCTCCATTCCAAAGACTATCTAGAGATAAATTTTTTTGAGCTTTCAGAGCAAAGCACTCTACTAGGATAAAAAGCACAGACCAAAAGCAATTTTTTTGAAGTGTAACTCCCGAAAAAAAATATCGGTAAATTAGGGGGTGTTTATATTGTTTCAAAGTCTTAGGCTTGGATTAAATGGCAATTTATAAAAAATGCAAGGATTCATCATTTTTATGGGGGTTCAAAATCAGTATCTTTATAAAAAAATAAAGAATGGATAAAAGGATTGAAGGCTTTTCCAAATTAACAAAAGCTGAAAAAATAGATTGGATTACCCAAGCTCATTTTAAAAATCCAACCACCGCAGAATCTCAACTATCCGATTATTGGAACTCCGATTCGGATTTGCAAAACAAGCATGATGAATTTATAGAAAATACCCTCACCAATTTTTATATGCCATTAGGGGTCGCGCCTAATTTTTTGATTAATGGGGAATCCTATACCCTACCAATGGTCATTGAGGAAAGTTCTGTAGTAGCCGCTGCAGGAAATGCTGCGAAATTCTGGCAAACACGCGGAGGTTTTGAGGCCGAGGTATTGAACACTATTAAAGTTGGACAAATACATTTTTCATATAGCGGCGATATACAACTACTTCATTTGTTTTTTAATAAAATTAAAACTCAACTACTTGAGTCGACTGCTTCACTTTCAAAAAATATGAAAGTTCGAGGTGGGGGAATTCAATCCATGGAACTGATGGATAAAAGTGATTTAATTCCTGATTATTTTCAATTGCATTTACGTTTTAAAACAGCCGATGCAATGGGAGCAAATTATATTAACTCCTGTCTTGAATGCATTGCAACCGAACTTGAAAAACTCGCTCAAAATGAGTTTAAAGCCCATGACGGGATTGAACTTGAGGTTGTTATGAGTATACTATCCAATTATGTTCCTGAATGCTTAGTTTGTGCTTCAGTTAAATGTCCAGTATCAAAACTCTCTCCTTCAAAAAATTGGCCTGGGGAGACCTTTGCAAAAAAAATGGTCCAAGCGGTTGAAATTGCCAAGCGTGAACCCCATAGAGCCGTGACTCATAATAAAGGTATTATGAATGGTGTTGATGCCCTGGTATTAGCAACTGGAAATGATTTTAGAGCTATAGAAGCTGGAGTTCATGCCTATGCTTCAAAAGATGGACATTATACCTCCTTGAGCAATGCTTATATTAAAGAAGAAGTGTTTTATATGGAACTTACCCTTCCCCTTGCTCTAGGAACAGTAGGCGGTTTAACAAAATTGCATCCCCTTGTTCAATGGAGTTTGGAACTTTTGGGAAATCCTGATGCAAAAACATTAATGAAAATTGTTGCTGTGGCAGGACTAGCACAAAATTTTGCTGCCTTGCGTTCTTTAGTCACCTCAGGAATTCAAAAAGGTCATATGAAAATGCATCTACTGAATATACTCAATCAAATGGGGGCTACACAAATCCAAAAAGAAAAGGCTATAACTCATTTTAAAAATCATACGGTAAGTGTTAAAGCCGTGGCTCAGTTTTTACAAAATAACAATTCATAAATGGTCTCCTTTCGCACTAATGGAAAACTTCTAATCACAGGCGAATACGCAGTTCTCAAAAATGCTAAAGCATTAGCAGTTCCCTGTAAAATGGGACAAAGTTTGACTTACTTGCCAAGTGAAGGAGCTGTACTAAACTGGGAGAGTTTTGATTCAAAAAAGAATGCTTGGTTTGAATCAGAATTCAATGTCAATACTCTAAAACTCGTTTCATCCTCAGATGTTGAGATTGGTATAAGGCTTCAAAAACTTCTTGCTACAACTAAAAAAATGAACCCAAGCTTTTTAAGCAAGGGAGGCAAAGTAAAATGTCATTTAGAATTTGATCGCAGTTGGGGTCTGGGCAGTTCCTCCACCTTGGTAGCAAATATCGCCCTATGGGCAAATCGCAATCCCTATCAGTTGTTAGAGAACAGCTTTGGAGGAAGCGGTTATGATATCGGCTGTGCTCAAGCTGAAGGTCCGATCACCTACATTAGAAATCAATACAATCCAATAATTCAAACTGCTGAATTGTCTTATCCTTTTGAAGCTAATTTATTTTTTGTCCATCTCAACAAAAAAAGAAACAGTCAAGACGCTCTAGCAGCCTTTGACCTCAATATGGTCAATCAATCAAGTATAGATGCCATAAGTAAACTAACGGATCGCATCATCGCCTGCACAGACCAGAACAGTTTTGACTCCTGCTTAAAAGAACATGAAGCTTTAATTGGAAGCCTGTTAAATCAACTGAATGTACAAGACATTTATTTCTCAGATTTTAAGGGTATTGTAAAAAGCTTAGGCGCATGGGGTGGAGACTTTGTCTTAGTCTCTGGTGACCGACATAGCCCAAATTATTTTAGGGCAAAAGGTTATGAAACAATAATTCCCTTTAGGGAAATGATCTTGTGATGAATCTTTAAGAAAAACGTAAAAAATTCATTGTCTGACCGTCAATTACTGCTGCTATTTTGCTTTTAGAATAAACAGCTACAAATAAATCATCTTCTTTATGAAACTTTAAGAGATTTTTTTCTTTTTCAAAAGAAGCAGAAAAAACCTTGACTTCATCCTCTTGGTCAATATATTTTACCCACCCCTCTACAGTGTTTTTTGTAGTAAATCGAAGTTTGTAAAAAGAGGCCGAAACATCTCCCGTAGCTTCACAGATCCATTCAGAATTGGTCAATTCTTTATTGGATTTTGATTTTGAACTACTTTGGAAAAATCTCATTTTTAGCTTTTCCCTAAAAGTTAAACAAAATTCGTACCAAAACAAAAACCTCTTGAAAATCAAGAGGTTTTAGGGTAAATTTATTGAAAGTGTTTAATAATACAAAGATCTATTGTCATCTATATCTGCATAAGATTCCAAGGCAAGAAAAACATTTTCGAGTAACGCAAAGCTAGCATCTCGTAAATATTCCTTACTGTATTGTTGATAGTCATCTAGTGTTTCTGCTGTATTTTTTTTCAAAAGCTTAACCTTGTAAAGACCGAGTTCACCTTGAATCAACTCTGAAACTGCTCCCTCTTCCATAGCAAATGCTGCTCCTACTAGGTAAGGCTCATTTCCCGCACCTACCAAGGTAGGATTCTTTTGGTTGATCGCAGAGGCCGTCTCTAAAGTAAGATCTTCATTTTCTGCTAGTGTTTCCAAGCTATCAATATCCTGGAATTGTTTTTTGATTAAGGCCGCCTTTTTATCTTGGATGATTTTTCTTCTTACTTGAAAACCGACTTCATCTACAGTTGCCAAACCTTTTTGATTGACCGCAGTAAGTTGGACCACGCCATATCCGCTCCCAGCTGTCAATGAAAATCTTTTGATATCACCCACCTTGGTGTCGTCGTCAAAAGCCCAACGTACGATTTGACGTTGATTAAATAAGCCTGGCATATTTTCTTCGAGTTCTGTCACTTGCTTAACAGGTCGAACTTCATAATTGTTTTTTTCTGCTACAGAGATAAAATCGTTCAAATCGTTGCTTTCCATTTCAAATTTAGTAGCACTTCTAAAAACTTCATTTGCAGTTTGGTCGGATGCTATGGCTTCGTTGGCAACATCTGCTATCAGAGCTAAATCGTCTTTATCAGTAACCTTAATGATATGGAATCCAAATTCAGTTTCAACTAATCCAATTCTTCCTACTCTATTTTTATCTACGAAATTAAAAAACTCGGATGCCATCTGACCTTCTTGGAAAAAGCCTAAATCACCACCTCTATTTTTAGTCGGTCCATCTGAATATTCTCTCGCAAGTTCCTCAAAATTATTATTTCCACGCCTCGCCAAACGAAACATGCGATTAGCCTCTCTTCGTGCTTCTTCTTTTGCTCTGGTTACCCCTGCCGGGGCTCTTGTTGCACCTTCAAAGGCAATTAAGATATGACTTGCTCTAAGTGATGCATTCTCTTTACGATCAAGTAATCTTGAAATTTTAAAAAATCTCCCATCTCTGTAGGGACCAAAAACTTCTCCTACATCCAATCCAAAAAGAATGTCTGCATATTCGTTGTTGTATTCCCCCCTAGATCGGTAAATAGAATCAAAAGGGATCTCAGAGTAACGATCCACAAAATCTATAATATTCTTAGTCATTCTAAACCCTTCAATAGTATCCGTAAGTTTAGACACATCATTGTACGCAATACGCTGATCTTTTAGGCCCACTAGTCGAAGTCTGATGGCAGCTAAGTCATCTTCAGTTGGAGCTTCGTCAAATGAAACAAATTGCAAATTGCGACTAGCAGCTCTTTCGTATTCTTTCTCGTGATTTTTGATGTGCTGCTTGACCTCAGCATCTGTCACAGTAACAAGGCTATCAGGGATGATATCAAAAGGAACTTGAACGTATTCAATATTGATGTTGTCATTTTCAAAGTGGTATAACGCCTTAGCTTCTGCCTCTGTCATTCCTCCACTTGCCTTGATAAGGTCTAAATAAATTCGCTGTTTTGCTACCCCAATGATACTCTGCTCTTGAGCTTTCCAGTTTTCATAGGCTGCAGGGTTTTCAACACGCATTTGTGCTATATAATCAGTAAATATTCCAAAATCAAAAAATCCAGCTTCGTTTTGAAAATTTGGATTGTTGATTACAGCTTCATCAGAGGAAATAATTTGTTCCAACTGATCTTTTCCAGCATCAATTCCCAGTTTTTTAAACTCTTGATCAAATATTGTATTCCGAAGTGCCTGATTCCATACAAGATTTACCGATTGTAAAGTAGAATAGTTATAGGTCTTTTCGGTTTGCTCAACCATTTGGCGAAAGAACGTGACGTCAATTTCTTCATCATTTACAACAGCGATTGGATCTGTAGGTCCAGTATTGGAAGAGCTCCCATCGAAGACTCCTGAAATTACAAATGCGAAAAGTGCCATCCCGATTACTATAATCAAGAAGATGGAACGCTGTCTAATTTTTCCTAAAACGGCCATATTTGCTATTTTTTGATAGTCTGCGAAAATAAGCTATTCCTGCGAATTAAGAAAGCCTCTAACACTTAAATGTCAGGTGGTCAACAATCAGAACATCCTTATCAGTTATTTTCTGATTTTGACAGAATGATTTGTTCAATTTTAGTTGCAGAGACTTTTTTGATTTTTAGGGTATATGGACTCAGTACTATTTCCTCTCCTTGTTCGGGAATTTCCCCAATAGTATAGGCAATCATTCCTCCAAGGGTTTCATAATATTCACTTTCGGGCAAACTCAAATTATATTTTTGGTTGAGATAATCTACTTCTAAACGAGCTGAAAACTCATAAACCTGTTCTTTCAACTGCCGCTCCACATGTTCCAAAGTATCATATTCATCCTCAATTTCACCAAAGAGTTCTTCTACTATATCTTCTACTGTAACTATACCTGATGTTCCTCCATACTCGTCAATCACAACGGCAATACTTTTGTGCTGTCGTGTCAATAGTTTGAGTACATCATTGACCAACATAGTCTCGGGTACGAAGGCAACAGGCATCAAAATATTTTTGATCCCCTTGGGCTTTTTCATCATTTCAAAGGCGTGTACATATCCTAATATCTGATCAATATTTTTCCTGAAAACAGGTATTTTAGAAAGTCCAGTCGATATAAATAAAGAGGTTATTTCTTCTAAAGATGTGGATTCTTCGACTGCGATTACCTCAGCTCGGGGAACCATAGCCTCCCTTGTTTTTACGTCAGAAAAATCCAGTGCATTTTGAAAAATCTGAATCTCAGAGTCTAACTCCTCCTTGTCTTTGGCTGATTCAAGCTGCTCTTCTATATAGTTCCCCAACTCCATTTTAGAAAATGAAAGTTGAACTTGATCCGTTTCTGTATTGAGGAATCTTTTGAGAATTACATCTGTCAATTCAATAATTAAAAAAGTGATGGGGAAAAAAATATAATAAAATAAAGCAACAGGTACAGCAAAGATTTTAATGAAAGTATTGGCGTAAAGTTGAAAAAAAACTTTTGGCAGAAATTCTGCTGTAAGTAAAATGATACCGGTTGATATAAGTGTTTGATAAAAAACTATGGCCAAGCTGGCTTCACCAGAAAGTAGTGTATTAGGAAAGAACAATTCAAGTATTTTATCTCCCATAAAAATACCGTAAACCACTAAGGCAATATTATTTCCCAAAAGCATAGACGCAATAAATCGAGAGGGATTTTGAGTAATATTTTTAAGAACGTTAGAAGTCAGCCCTTGCTGAAGTTTTTCGATTTCTAGATAAATGCGATTGGATGACACAAAAGCAATCTCCATACCCGAAAAAAAGGCGGATAAAAGAAGACAAATAAGGATAACGAGGTCTGTGGGGTTCATTCTGAAGAATTTGAGCGCTTATCGAATTTTTTTCGATAATGTCTTCTAAAAAGAGCCATAAAAATTGATAGCGCACAAAATCCAGTAAATAATAGTGCACGATCACGATTAATATCCCAGCGAACAAAAGCCTCGTAAACTGAAATAACAGCAATTACCCAATATAAAATTTCCGAAATTCTATGATTTTTCATTTTTGGTTAAGGGAATCTTTTTCTTCCGAAACTGTTACTGTTCCAATCAAACTTCCTGTTTGAAATTTAGTAAATTCCTTATTGGTATCCAATCTTAAAGCGTCAAAATTATAGTCATTGTCTTCAAACTTAAAAGGCTGTTCAGTAAAAAGCCACTCGGATTCCGCATCCCAAAATAGTTGGCTTGTTGTAAGAACAGAACCATCGTGTGATTGCAATCGCACATTGCCCTTCAGGTCGATTAATTTAGTTTCATTGTATAAAATACCATAATCAGCTACGACTTCATTCTCTCTTTCTAAATCATCGTAGAAAATCACTTTTAACCCGTCTGGAAACTCTGCATAGCGAAAGCTGAGATTGGTATAATCTACGTGTTTAGGAGCAGTTAAAATGGCTTGAATTTTTATGGAATCGGTATATACCATTCTAATATTAGAAGCCGTTCCTAGGGGTTGCTCTATATCTGTATTGATTTTCATTAAGGCTTCAGAGCTGTCGCCACAAGAAATTAAAAGGGCCATCATTACAACCAAAAGCCCTTCTATCTTTTTTGTGAAATCTACTTCCATTTATAAGCTAGGAACAGTCAAGCTTCTATTAATCCAACAATCAAATTTGATTACCACCCCAGCGTTTCCTTCAGTAAAAATATCTGTTTTACTCGGTGCTCTTCCAATGTAACTCTCTACTGTTCTACTTGTAATTCTTTTTAATGAAGCATCGACCTGACCGGCCTTTTTGGCAACATCTGCTGCAAGCCAGTAAACGGCACGTTTGTTAAATTGAGAATCTCCACATTGATTTGCACTATCAGCATACATATTAGCTATTAACAAATAAGCACGTCCTAAGGAGGGCTGAAAACCAAGTGCTTTGTTGGCATAACTTCTTGCTGAGGACTTTCTCCCAGCAGCTTTGAATTTATTGGCGATTTTTAGAAGTATTTTAGCCTTCTTGTAATTGTCCGTCTCTAAAGCTATGGATTCTTCATAGTATTTTAAAGCCTCATCAGCATTACCGCTTTTATCATTTAAAAGTCCTAAATAATAGGCTGAATCCGCTGAAGGTTCAAGGGCGTGTAGCGCCTCCACTAGTGTAACAAAAAGCGGATCATCTGAACATTCTTTACTGTCCATTCTACTCGCTGCTCGCTTGATCCACAATGCATCTGTTTTGTTTGCTTCAAAATTTCTTTGATAAAGTGGAATCAAATTCTCACAAGTAGCTTCTTTGGCAATAATTGCATCTAAATTGGATAAAAATGTTCCAATTGCATTTGAATTTACATTATAAATACGCTTGCTCCGGGACTCTCTACTTGTCAGTGCTGTTCCAGACTCCTCTTTTTTAAGGATAATATCTAGTTTTTTTGCCAGCTTAGTGCTTTCCAGCTCAAATTTTTCAGAAACTTCCTCGTATTTATTAAACAATAGTTCCATAGAAACCTCAATATCTCCAGTTTTGTAACGATCGTACAGGGTTTTGAAGTAATTATATAAAAACTTAGGATTGGAAAAACTAGTAGCATCCTGTTTGTATGCTTGATCAAAGGTGTTATAAATAACTTTTAAGTCAGCTTGTTTGTAATCTAATAAAGCCTGGGCTTTCTTACTGATAATATCTCCAACCACAGATTTATTCCGTTTTTTAGGAAAATTTTGGACCCACTCATCATATAGTTGTATAAGATCTTTTTTGGATACTTCCTGTTCTTCAGGAGTGCCATTTTTGATATAATCCTTCAAAATTCGTTCCCCGTAAGAATAGATTGCTGCATTAATTGTTGGACAATTCTTTCTTACGCGCATCCAAGGATCAAAAGCAGCTTTGTAGTTTTTCACTTTTGCAGACTCTGCAAATATTGATAGGTCTTGCATACAGACATTAGTGTCTTGACCAAGTGCTGGGACTTGGTAAAGTCCCATAAGAACTAGAATACAAAGTTTTCTCATCATTTCAAATTTTAATTATACTTTCTCTTTATAAACCAAATATCATTTAAGGACAATCCAATTCGCATAGCAATTAATGTTTCTTGAATTATACCTGATTTTTTCTCACCCCGGCGACTTATTTCGAAACCAACATTTGCGTTGGAAAGACTTCCTAGCGGTAAACCCAAACCAAAAGATATGCCAGTTTCTGTTAAAGGAATATTATTCACAATAAGACTCATTTGTTCAGATCGGAATCCGAAGCGGTAAACAACCCTGCTCCAAAAACTTGTAAACGAGATATAGTCGGGAATAAAAAATCCACCAACAGACCATTGTTTAGCATCTTTGTAATCAATATTAGTGCGTTCAAAAAAATCATTTTTAAAGTTAGCAGATTTTATGATATTTCTTTGAATTCCTAAAAACCATTTTTTGTTTTCACCAAAACCCATTCCAAGCTTAGTTGCTGTAGAGACTTCAAGTGCGGTTTCATCAAGCCCTTGTGAAGCTAAATTAATTTCTTGAAAATCTACAATCGTCTCATTGATAATAGATTGAGTATAAAAAATTCGATCATTTACTGATTTCAACGACGCCTTTGGCTGAAATGAAAACATCCCTTGAAGCAAGTATTTTTTCTGTATTGGAATATTCGCCTGAGCTGAAAATTGATAATTGAATCCAGAAACACTGGATTGATTCGTTAAGAAAGTGCCGTTTTCAATTCCCTCTATATATTGACCGGTTCTGTAAAATAAATTTCCAAAATTATATTGCACGCTTGCTCCAATTGATAAAAATGAGGCTAAGGGTACTCCTAAAGAGAAATATGTTTGATTGATTCCTCCCTGACCCTCATAACGATTAAATAAATTCAATCCACTGTCAGTATTTGAGCTAAGTGCCTCAATCTTATAGCCAACAGATGAATAGGGTATGATTCCAAAACCAAAACCAAATTTTCCTGCCGGAATACTCACTGCTAAGTAGTCTAAAGAAGCATCGTCTGCATCTCGATTTTCGGAAAGTGAAGCAAGATTGGTGTTTCTGTAATGGATTCCAACTGAATAAGTGGTCACTTTTAAAAATCCATAACTGGCTGGATTATTGAGGTTGGCGTGAATAGAGTCAGTAAATACATCTAGCCCTCCCATATGTCTTGTAGCTTGAGTTCCATTAAAATTTCGTTCGCCAAGCCCAGCGGAAGAGTAAGGAGATGCAGAACCACTTTGTGCCATAGCATAAAGGACAAAGAAATAGATAAAAATACTTGTAATGATTCGTGTCATGAACTTGTATTCAATGCTAAGATGTGATTCAAACCTTTGGCTAAAAATTTTGAATGGGCAAATATGCCATTTTTAAATGGTTTTGGCAACCTTTCTACATCGCCACCTGTTAAAATAACCGTTAAATTTTCAATTTCTTCCTCATACCATTTTATCATTCCCTCAACTTCGTGCTTTATTCCAAAGTAAACACCTGTATGCATTGCAGCTTCAGTGGATCTCCCTGAAGGAGTCTCAACTTGATGAAAATCTAAAGCAGGGAGGGTTCCAGAATATGAATTCATAGCCTTGTATCGCATGCCAAAACCAGGGCTAATTGATCCTCCGTGATGAATACCTTTTGCACTTATCAAATCATAGGTTATACAGCTGCCCAAGTCAATTACCAATACATTTGACTTTGGATAGATTAAGCAGCAAGCCGCCAATAAAGCAATACGATCTGATCCAAGTGGGGTATTGGGGTCGTAAAGCGATTTAAATGGTAATTTCAAAGCCATCGAGCAATGGAATGTTTTAATATTTCCCAAAAAGACTTCTAATTCTTTAGAGAACGATCTGTTGACATCAGCAACTATTGCAGTCTTTATCTGAGGATGTCGGTTTATAATTCCTTTTAGGGAAGAATTCCAATAGGAAGTGGATTCGGCGTCAGAATCTAAAATTTGATCCTTGTCAAATACATAAGATTTGATTAGAGTATTACCGATATCAATGACGAGCTGCATCTTCACTAATTGTTGAAGATGTAAAATTACAAAGAAAATAGTTGAATTCTTTTTGAGGGGAAACAAAAGCCGACTATATTTGCACTTACTTTAAAACGGGTACCTTAGCTCAGTTGGTAGAGCAAAGGACTGAAAATCCTTGTGTCCCTGGTTCGATTCCTGGAGGTACCACTACCAAAGCCCGTAATAACTAAAATCTTGTTCTTGCGGGTTTTTATTTTAAATCTATTTTATTATAAAATTGAACTTTCCCCTTAGAACTTGCCGATTTCTCCATCCATCCAAACCAGTCTATTTGAAATCCAGTCTTTTAAATAATTTATTTCTTCAAGGTATGAACCGCCAATAAATTCGTTTGGCCACACATACTCTCCTAAAATTTGCCATCTCCTAAAATTAGCCTCTCCACTACCAGAGGATTCAAAAAGACTAACATATTTATCAATCTTGGACAGAATACTATTTTCACTCAATTCATTGTTCCTCAAAGCATTCCACCTTTGTTGCAATAAACTCTTAAAATTGTTGTCCTCCATAAATCGGTCCCACCAAAATGGAACTTGCCAAAAATCATTAGGACATCTTTCGTTAAATTTATAAGCCCATACATCATACCTACCTCCATCACAATAATTTGCATTTCCAAAGGCTAAATTAAAATCCCAAATTGGACCTATTGAAAGTAATTCATTCTTATCCTTTACCAACCAAGTACTCAAACGATATCCATCCACATTATTTGACAATTCATTCAATATGAAAAAATCCACAAAACTAGCTATATCAATATATTTTGAATATCCATTTTCAGCGTCTAAAAATTGATTTGAATTTAATGCAGCCTCAAAGGTACTTATGTAAGATTTTATATAATTTCTTTGTTCGTCTGTTATATCATCTTCATCTGGGGTATGAAAAACAAAACGAATTTGCTGATTACTCTTAGAATTCGGTGGCAGAATAGATGAAGTAAAAGAATTTAGTTGGTGATATGAATCTTCTTTATCAATCTTTATAATGTATCCACCAGTCAAATCTTCTCCTTCATTTTCGCTTGATTTAAGTTTATTGATATCGATTCGATTTTTGTCTCTTTTAAGTTTTTCCATTAGAATATAAAGACCGTCATAAATGTTGTTTAAAAAAAGTTCAACAAATACTAATCTTGAAGAATACCTTCCAATATCACGTGAAATATCATAGATCAATGCATTACGAATTAGACTTTTATCACTGTAAGGAGCGTATAAAATCCAATCTTCTTCCTCTGGGAGTCCCAATAAGGAAACATCTATATCTTCATTTTCTGAATCACGTGTTTCAAATCCGTATTGTTTTTTTGGAAACATTTGAGAGGATTGCCCTCTAATTTCAATTCCAATAAATCCTTCATGTGTCAACGCTCCTTTGTTTTCAATAGATATTTCAGCGAAAATTTTTGGCTCATTAGGAATTTCTTGACCGTTTGTATTGACGGAAACTTGTGGCAATTTATCCGCTACCGACATCTCAACTATTTTAGCTTCTGTTGTCTCAACTGTCTCTTCGGAATCCATACACGAACCTAATAATATCAGAACAAAAAAAACGATGCAAAATAGGTTTGTTGTCGGATGGAATTGATTTATCATTTTTATAAGTAGAAATTTTATCGATTTACAATTTAGATAAAAAATTAGGGATTATTCCTCTTGCTCCTTGGGTTTGAGATCGAGTAAATTGGATTTTTCTTCTTGTTGGTCGTTACTCACTTCCAATTGTTCTACATTTTTCAGCTTCGATTGCATCATACGGGTCCGTGTACCTACTAAGTTTTCAATCTCATTATTGGCCTCGTTAATTTTTTTCTGAGCTTTTTCCAATACCCCTCCGAAAGTGCTAAACTCTTTTTTTACAGCAGCCAATACATTCCAAACTTCACTACTTCTTTTCTGAATGGCTAGGGTTTTAAAGCCCATTTGAAGACTGTTGAGCATGGCTGCTAAAGTTGTTGGTCCAGTAACCACTATTTTGTATTCACGTTGAAGAAAAGCGATCGTGTCTGGCTGTCTAACTACCTCAGCAAATAGCCCTTCTACGGGTAAAAACATAATCCCAAAATCAGTAGTATTAGGAGGATCAATATATTTAGTGGAAATGTCCTTTGCAAATTTTTTGACTGCCTGTAATAAAGCCTTCAAAGAAACCTCAACAGCAACACTATCGCCTGCTTCATATGCCGATTGTAAGCGGACATAGTCTTCTTGTGGAAATTTTGCATCTATAGGGAGGTATAAAGATTTGTCCTGTAGATTTCTACCGGGTAATTTGACTGCATATTCTACTAGGGCATCAGACCCCAATTTAGTTTTTACATTGGACTCGTACTGATCCGGTGCCATGATCTCTTCTAGAATATTTCCCAGTTGAATCTCTCCAAGCACCCCCCTAGTTTTAACATTGGTTAGTACCTTTTTTAGGTCACCTACTCCAGAGGCAATTGTTTGCATTTCGCCAAGGCCTTTTTGAACTACAAGCAATTGCTTGGTTACCATTTCAAAAGACTTTCCAAGTCGTTCCTCGAGCGTTTTATGTAATTTTTCATCTACTGTTTCTCTCATTCTTTCCAAACGAAGTTCAGTAGTTTTAATCATTTCCTCCTGCTTGACTCGCATTTGATTGAACTTTTCCTTTTGTAAAGTATTAAAGGTCTCTACATTTTTGGTAAAGGTTGCTTCAAAGTCTTTAAGGGTCGTACGGAGTTCTTCCCTATCTTCTTTAGCTTTTTTCGTCAAGGTCTGATTCAAGCGTTCAATACTCTGGATCAGCTCGTTTCTGTTTTCCTTTAAGTTCTTTGATAATTCTTCCCGATTGAGTTGGAACTCACCTTGAACTCTTTTATTAAATATGTTTTCCAAGGAGCTAAGATCAGTTTTCCCTTTTTGAAAAAGCAAGAAAGCTGCTGCAGAAAGCGGAATGAAAGATAAAGCAATTAAGAGGTATTCCATCTACCGAAGATTTAGAATCTAAAAATAATCAATCTTAAATGAAGTAGCTCAAATTAAAACAGAATGTTATAAACTGATCTGAAATTGACGATCGGTCTAAAAGATATTCACCTTTTTAATAGTTTCCGAAGACTTAATGAACTGGTTCCCCAAAGAAGAAATCCACTCATAACAGTAAGAACACCGAATAAAGAAAAGATTCTAAGGAGAATATTGTTGAAATTATCTCGTCCTTTGTAATCCATGGTATGGCTCATCCATAAAAAATCAAACCACCGCCAGCTTTGGTGTCTGACACGTTGAAAGATTCCGCTAGAGGCATCCACATAAGCAACTAATATGTCTGGATGTCTAAAGTGAATCGCATAGGCGGGTAGCGGTCGACCTCTAAATTCATGATGAGGTCCAGTTTCCTGAAGTAATTCAATTTTTTCCACTTCTAAACCCGATATTAGATTTTCTTGAGCAACCGCAAGTGCTTCTGATTCTGATATTTGTTCTTTTAAAATACCCGTCTTAGCATTGTATAAGTGTGAATTATTAATCCAATAATAGGGTTGATTCCCAAGTGAAACTAAATCAATTTTTTCAATGCGCTTAGTGATACTATCAAGAGGAATTAAATTGGAATAACTTTTAGGTTTTAGTTGGGTATTAATAAACTGATCACCATGAATTTTACCAAGATCAGTCCAGCTAAAATAGAGGCCTGAAACGGTCCATGCCAAAAATTGAATACCAATGATAAGACCTAAGTATCGGTGTGTTTTTCGAATACGAAGTGCTATTTTTCTTTGTACCATAAATCTAAGTTTAATGATAAATTACAACGGCTTACAGGCTTTTAAATTTTAATTTTTTTTCAATTGCAATTATAAACTTATTAGTAATGTCTTTACTTGTGGCTTTCTCAATTCCTTCTATTCCTGGATAAGAGTTTACCTCAAGTAATAAAAGTCTTTTATTCAAAAACATAATATCAACATCGGCAATAGCCAAATTTAATATTTTAGCTGTTGTAATAAAAAGTTTGAATTAAAAACATTGATGAAGATTATTATTTATTTAGTTCCATTTAGCTTGTGTATCTTTAAGGTCAAATTAAAGTTCTTTATGACTAGATTTGATTCGTTGGGTAAATTTATTTTACTAATACTAATTTCACAATTTAACTTCGGTCAAAATCAATACCAGCCTCAAAAATCCCCAGCTACTAAAATCGTTCTTGACGGTATACTCTCTTCAGATGAGTGGGAAAATGCTACTCCAATTGAGCTGAATTATGAAATAAATCCAGGAAATAACAGTCCTGCAAAAAAAAGGACCGTGGGTTATATCACCTATACTGATACCCATTTATACATTGCGATTCACGCATTCGATATGCCTGAAAATATAAGAGCTAACGTTCGTTCAAGAGACGACTTCAATATGTATCGTCAGGATGATATCGTTACGATTAGCTTTGATACTTATGCCGATGGTCGTAACAATTACATCTTGGTAGCCAACCCTTTTGGAAGTCAATTTGATGTTCGAGCAATCAATGCAGTATCTGATGAGCAACGTTACGACGGCAGTTTTAATATGGATTTTGAAACTGCGGGATCTATAGTCTCAAACGGATTTCAAGTTGAGTATAAAATCCCTTTCTCATCTCTTCCTTTCCCTAACGGTACAAATCAAAAATGGCATTTCAAACTTGGAAGAAAGTATTTTAATGAAAAAAATGTTGAAGTTGAGGTACAGAGTCAAACTTTTGATCGAGACAATCCTTGTGAAGTTTGTCAAACAACGGAAGTGCTGATACTCAATGATATCACTATTAAAAAACGAATAGAATTATTACCCTATGTAGCTGGAAATTTAAGTGGAAAAAAACCAAATAAAAATGCTTCATTGGATTATGATAAATTTAATCCCAATGCTGGTCTAGGGCTCAATTTAGACCTAAGTAAGAACAGTGGGCTAGAAATTACCTTAAACCCAGATTTCTCGCAGGTTGAAGCAGATGTAACCCAAATTGACGTCAATTCCTCATTTGCTTTAGAATATCCTGAACGAAGACCTTTTTTTAATAGGGGAACAGATATAGTCAATTTTACAGATGGTGCGTTTTACTCCCGATCCATAAATAACCCCTTACTCTCAACCAAACTTTTGAGCCAAGCCAAAAAATCAAGAATCTATTTTTTAACTGCAATCGATCAAAATTCGCCCTATCAAATAGCAGGAGAAGATCGCTCCTATTTGGGTCAGGGCGGTCAATCTTTTGTAAACGTATTTCGTTACCAAAGACTTGTCAATAAAAATACTCGCCTGGGATTGGTAAGTACAAATCGTTATTATAAAGATGGAGGGTATGGAAATTTATTTGGAACAGACGGGTGGTTCCTCATTTCTAAAAACTGGCGCTTGACCTATGAACTTATGGCTAATTTTAATCAAGAGCCCGAAGCGAACTGGATCGATACTCAAGACGAGTTAGAAGGTAGATCAGTAACTTTAGACAGCGAAAAATATGGAGGAAGTGCAGTTTATGTTCAATTATATCGAAATACCGAACATTGGAAATCCTATTTTTATTACCGAGACATCAGCCCAGAGTATCAAGCCAATGTTGGCTTTGTTGTAAAAAATAACCGCCGGTGGGGAACAATCTTTCACGAATATCAGAACTTTATCAATAAAAAAGGGTTGCAGTTTTTCAGTATAGGAACTAAAGCAGATTTAAACTATACATTTCAAAACTACTTAAAAGCTATAAGTATTGATGGAATATTCAGTATCAGAACCTATTTAAATACCGAAATCCAATACACTTACGACTGGGATATTTTTAAAAATTATTTGGACAGGGATTACCGAGATGTTGGTAAAAGTGAATTGAGTATTCGAAATAATCCAAGTGAATCGTTTTCTCTCATGGTTCGATCAACTTTTGGTAAAGATTTAGCTTATAACGAAGAAAAACCAGACGTAGGGAGGGAGTTTACCCTTTTTATCATGCCAAGCTTTCAGTTAGGGAATAAATTTAACCTTTCCCCATCGATCCGCTATGCTACTCTAAAAAAATTAGATAAGCAAGAAAAATATTTTGAGGGAGCCATATCACGCTTTTCCGCACGCTACCAGTTTAATAATTTTTTTAGCATTCGAATCATTTCAGAATACAATTCCTTTGCAGATAGATTTTTTATTCAACCCCTTGTTCAGTGGAATCCCAACCCTTCAACAGTTTTTTATGTTGGGGGAAATCAAAATTCATTGGAAGAATTTAACGATGAATTCTACTCCCCATTCAGAGTTGACCAGACCCAATTCTTTTTAAAATTTCAATATCTTATCGGACTGTAAATTTATAAGGAGTCAATATCTATATAGAGAATAGTAACTTTAGCTGCTTTGAAGTTTAAGATAAAATAAACGAGGTTTTCCATTAGATTCACTTTCTGAAGTGATCCAAAACTCGTTTTTATTTATGATTTTAATTGCTTCAATTTGTGCTGGCTTTACAGGAATTGTATATCGAGTTAGATCAATATTTTTCATCCCATTCTTTTTAAAATGCTCCAAAGTGTAGAAATATTGTTTCCCTTCGAAATCGTAACCTGTTAGTGCAATTAAATCTTCTTTTTCATTGTAATCAGCTGCAGTAATGAGTGCTTTAGTATCAATAGTTTGTTTTGGAATCAAACCGTAGCTCCCTTCAGTCTTTGGAAAAACATAAATCTGAGACTGAAGGGTCTTTCTGTTTTTTGAAAAAAGTACTAGATCCTCTCCAACAACTGTTAACGCCTCGGCATCGTATTCATTTCTAGATTCTTTGGAAAATGTTTTTTGAGCGTCATAGTGAATCTTGATGGTCCCTTTAGGCATTAAGTCTTTCCCTAAAATATAAATTCTAAGGTTTTCTCTAGTTGCGTAGTTGTTGCCAGTATCTGCTATATAAAAATGATCTTTGTCTGCAGCAAGATCTTCCCAATCTTTATTTTTTAAGTTGTAAAACCGAATACTCTTAGTCAACTCCCCTTGAGTAGTAAACACATAAAGTCTGGGTTTATCACCCGAGTCATTGTGGGTTATAAGATGTTCTCCTAAATATTCTAAGCCAGAGGTTTCTTCAAGTTCAGATGGAAGTTTTACAGTAGTCAAGGTCAATTGAGCAAGACAGAAAAAAGGAGCTAAAAGTCCAAAGAAAAAGTAACGCATGGCATTGAATATTCACACAATATACTTAATCTTTAGTTTCCAATCTTATTTTCTATTTTTGTTTGGAGGTATATTATAATTTACAGCTGTGACTCAAAGACTCTGCTTACTTTTTTTTGTTTTTTATGTTTTCACCACTTGTGAAGAAAAAGAAGAAATCTCAAAACAGAGTTATCTAGCCTTAGGTGATAGTTATACCATTGGCGATTCGGTGACTGAGGATAACCGTTGGCCTAATCAACTTGTAAAGTCTTTAGAAAAAAAATCGATATTTATTAATTCTCCGCAAATTATCGCTGGTAAAGGCTGGACTACTTCAGACTTAAAAATGTGTATTGACAATACAGCTTTATATTTTCCTTACGATTGGGTATCATTGCTTATTGGAGTAAACAATCAATATCAAGGAAAAAGTATTGAGGAATTTAGAGTTGAATTTGAGCAATTATTAAGTCAAGCAGTACTTTTTGCAGGAAGTAAAAAAAATCGAGTTTTTGTAGTTTCTATTCCCGATTGGGGAAAGATGCCATTTGCCAAAGATCGCAATCGGGAACGAATAGCTTTAGAAATTGACAATTTTAATCAAGTCATTTATGAAATTTGTGCCAGAGATAAAATTCAATTTATTGATATTACACACCTTTCAAGAATTGTGGGCTCAAAACCGGAGTTTATTGCGGCTGATGGCCTTCACCCAAGTGGAACCCAATATGCAGCTTGGGTAAATGAAATACTTCCTTTTTTTCTAACTGCATCTGATGATTGATCTTAAAGCTGCAAAAATCCTCGATCAACAAGATCCGCTAAACTCTTTTAGAAATTGTTTCTATCACGTAGAAGGTGAAATTTATTTAGATGGAAACTCCTTGGGTAAACTCCCTAAAAATGTTCCTGAGCAATTGGACAATGTGATTAAAACCCAGTGGGGTAAACAACTTATTCGTAGTTGGAATGAAAATTGGCTGGAACTTCCAGAGCGCATATCAAAAAAATATGGTTTGCTACTAAATGCCGAGTCTAATGAAATTGTTTTTGGAGAATCTACCTCTGTGCGCCTCTATCAAATTCTATATGCCTTACTTCAATCAAAACAATACCCTACTCATCTAATTTCAGATAGTTTAAATTTTCCAACAGATTTATATATCTTGGATGGTCTGGTTAAACGGCTTCCAAAAACAACAATATCCACTATTAATTACAGTCAGGAGATAGAAGCAAACCTTGAAAAACTCAAGCAGTTGATTAAAGAAAAACAAGGAATTACCTGTCTCAGTCTTGTTACTTACAAAAGTGCCTATTGTTATCCTATTAAGGAGCTCAATCTTTGGGCTGCAGAACACAATAGTATTATCGTCTGGGATCTTAGTCATGCTGTTGGGGCTGTTCCCATTGACCTAAAGGAGACAGAAACAAAAGTAGCCTTGGGGTGTACCTACAAATATATGAATGGTGGACCTGGATCACCAGCTTTTTTATACCTCCATAAAGATTTTCATTTGCTACTGGAAAATCCTGTCCAAGGATGGTTTGGACATGATAAGCCATTCGAATTCAATCCAAAATATACCCCTTCAAATGGATTAGAGCGCTTCAATAACGGAACTCCGCCCATTCTTTCTATGCAAGCAGTTGAGGCTGGAATCGATCTTATCATTGAGGCTGGTATGGATAATTTAAGGGCCAAAAGTGTACAGCAATCGGAGTTTTTACTCAATGCTATAAATGAGTTCTTGCTTCCACTCGACTTTAGCATTCATAGTCCAATGGATTCTTCATTTAGAGGGTCTCATGTATCAGTGTGCCACCCTCAAGCATGGCAGATCTGTCAGGCATTAATCGCAGGTGGTCAGGGAGTTCCTAAAATTATTCCCGACTTCAGACCTCCAAGCTTTATTCGTGTCGGAATAACTCCTCTTTACACTAGTTTTGAGGACCTTTGGTGGTTGGTAAATCAACTTCAAAAAATAGTTAGCTCAAAAGCTTATCTCAATTTTGACGAGACAAAACGTAACGCAACTTAAGCTTTTACAAAAAAGCCTTCAGGAAGTATTCCCAAAGGCTATAACCATAAACCAATTCATCAATGAAGAACTGATTATATAAAATTACAAAAAAGTTAAACAAACTCTTGGTTTTAGATTAAGTTTTTAATAACAATTGGCCAACAATAAGTATTTGATGGCGGTGTAATTTTAAAAAACTATTCAAATGAATTACCTAAAGTCCCTTGTTTAAGTCTCTGGATTCTTTTATTGTTTACTTTTTCGACGTTATTAAGAAAAGCGATCTGAAAACATACTATTGAGTAATCTCATACTCGTGTTCCCAGTTTGGATTATCCAATTTGTTGATAACATATTTTACAGTAATCTCGCTCCCCTTGTCAATATTTTTTATTGCAACAATTCGAATATGTTTGACTTTTCCTAATTTTTCATCCTCTTCGCAAAAAACAGCCTTACAATTTGGGATTTCATGATGGTTTACGAAGGCTCCTAGTGGTAATCGTAAATAATTGTCGTGAAAACGCTGATCGTAAACGTGAGTGATTCCCAAATCAGTCCCTTCCTTAATGTCCCCGATGGCAAAAAGGCCCAATCCCTCGATCGTACTTTCCCTTATTGTTAAATAGCTTGGAAGCGGTCTCCAATTACTGTCTTTAATCATAAATCACAAATCACTACCTGTTAAAAATAGTACTTTCTCAATTATTTTACTAAAAATTGATGCTCAAGATATTTCTTAGAACCAATTACAGCATTTAAAATTCTAAAAGGTAAAACAATGCTTTGTTTTTTGGATATCGTCTTGACTTGTATACGTATAGATGTTTTGGGTGGGATGGTAAAGACTGAACTCCTTTGATGAAAACTGTATTCTCCCGTATATTCCATTTGGAAAGGAAGGCTACTTTGATTGGTGAGTTCAATATTTAAAATAGTTTTATCTTCAGCGTAAGTTGGCTTTCCAAAATGGATATTTTCTTTAACTAGTTTCGAGACTTCTGCTTCTTTTCCAATTATAAGGTCATTAAACCAAACCACGGTTTTACGCTCAAACAGGGCCTTCTTTACCGCCATTGGTGTTCTTTCAGTAACATTGACAAAAGTCATAGGGCGGTGACCTCCTTTAGCAATTTGATGTGCCCAATCCGTCAATCCGTGAATATCAGAGGTTCCTAAAATGGTAAGATCATTCTCCAAAGCAATTTCTAATGCCTCCTCAGAAAAGGTAGTTTCATTCACCACCTCAATGCCGTGAAGTAATTTATTTGAAATTAAATAGTTGTGAAAAGGCTCAAGACGTGCTATACCATCACTTCGTTGTGCGTCCCAGTTTGGGTGGTTCCAAAAAACAAAGGCTCCCTGCTTATTAGCCTTCTGTATTCCTGAAAGTGAATCCAAATGAAGTAAAGCGTTAGCGTCTTTAATAAAAACTGCATTGATGTGTCCTGGAGGCATTTCACGTGTGATTTCAGATCCGTTAATTACCTGAAGTACATCGTCTTCACTCAACATACCCGATGCAATTGCATAGGATCGATTTCGGTCTGGATGTGGAATATCTTCCTCATGGGGCTGGTATTCTAAATGTTCCGTCATCGCAATAAGATCCAAGCCTTCTCTTCGAGCTTCTTCTACTCTAATACTTGGCCAGACAGCTCCATCAGAAAAAACCGTATGGATGTGAAGATCTGTACTTAACCAATGACTTTCTTCGGCTGCTTTAAAAAAAGGCTGTTGAGCAAATAAGGATTTTGTGCCAATCAAAATAACCAGTACTACTAAAAATCGTGGAGTTAAATTCATGGTTTTTTTTAATATGAAGCTACAACTAAATCAAAAAATATAAAAACTGTAGAAACTAAATACACTTTTAAATTTTGTAAAACAGTATGGTATTCCACAATCTGTTTTTTAAATAATTGTCTGTAGATTTAAAAATAGTGTTCTTTTGAAAGCCCGTATTAATTCTCATCTTATCCGTTAGCTTAATCCCTAATCCGAAAAAGGTCCAGTTTTGATTAAATTCTAAAGGAGTCCCTCCTGGACTCATAACAGTAAAAACCTCGTCGTAAAAAATAAAATTTACGGGTACTTTGGCTTCTGTTTTAGACAAAGGTCGCTCATAAGTAAAGCGAAAACGTATTCTGCTTGAAAAATCAAAACTTCTCAATGAACGATTGATTTGAAGGGGTAATTCTTCCTGAAAACGATGTTCAAGGCGAATCCAAGTCGAAAAAGAACTCTTTTTTAAGGGAATTGTATATACTACTTGTTCCCATATATTGTGCTCATTTCTGACTCTGGGGTCTGCATTAATGTCGGAATTAAAATTCCGAAAATAGGTATATCCTGCAGTCCATTTGATGTTTCTAGAATCCGTGTAGGTCAACTGAGGTCTAAAAATCTGCTGATTCCAAACATTGAAATAATCAACAGTTCTAAAATGAAATTCAGAACGTAAACTGAGTTTATCATTTAGTGGTAGATCTATGAATGTGGCATTCCAAACACCTTCAACTTTGCTGTATTCTTGCGCAAAAAGAGTCTGCAATAAACACAAACTCATAAATCCAAAAACTAGAATTTTCTTCATTCTGTACGTATTTATTTAAATTTTCTCATTAATCCTTCTTGGGAGACCGAGGCGACCATTCTTCCAGAACGATCAAAAATATTTCCCCTTGAATAACCCCTGGCATTGGAAGCACTCGGGCTTTCAATGGCATACAACAACCAATCATCTATTTTAAAATCACGGTGAAACCACAACGCATGATCTAAACTGGCATAGTAGATTTTGTGACTTTCAAATGCTTCTCTGTGAGGAAGGGTAGCTGACAACAGTAGGCTGTAATCCGAAGCAAAAGCAAGGAGTTGGTGCTGTAATGCTGTATCTGCTTTAATTTTTTCTTTGGTCTTGAACCAAATATGCGACAAGGGCGGTTTATTTTGAGTTTCCAGATAAATTGCTTTACCCACTGGGCGAAATTCAAAAACCTGTGGATGAGCCATCATTAATCTTTGATAGCGTTCAGAATCTTTTTCTTTTAAAGGCTCCGCTTGCTGAATGTCGGTAAGCAAAATTTCTGGGGTTAAAACATTGGGCATGGTAATTTGATGATCAGCTCCTTCCTCATCCAAATGAAAAGACGCGGCCATATTAAAAATAGCTTTACCTTCTTGATAAGCAACCACCCGCCTGGTCGTAAAGCTCCTTCCATCGCGTATAGCATCTACATGATAATCAATGGGAATATTAATATCTCCTCCCAAAATAAAATATCCATGCATGGAGTGCGCCTTTCTGTCACTAGGTACAGTTTGATATGCAGCATGAAGGGATTGCCCCAGTACTTGCCCTCCAAAAACACGCCCCCAAACTGTCTTGTAGTTTTGACCTACGAAATGGTGGGTGTCTTTTTGTTCAAGCTGAAGTAAAGAAATAAGTGAATTAAGATCTATCATTAATATTTGGTATAGTTGTTCTAACGAACTGGAAGTTAAGAATTAAACTATTGACGCTTATTCCAAATTTCATGCACAGGGTCACCTTTACTGCTAAAGCCTTGGTGATGCCAATCGGCTCCTTTTAGTTCGTAGTTAAAAGGTAAAACAGCTCCAACCCTACTGCTGTCTCTTGAAAAATATTCAATGTGTTCGATGTATTTGCCACCTTGATTAGTATAATAGCCTCCCCCTGAGCCAAAAAAATGGAATGTTTCAGTGTTGTATGCTATCCATTGGAAAAATCCATCCAATAAAAATTTCATTGTCTTTCGAGGCCCTGAAGTGTCTCTTCTTCTTTCTCCTTGTTCAGTCATTCTCCCAGCCATCAACCATTTACCGTTTAGATCTTCAGGCTTTTTTGAAAGTAGTATCCAATCTTTTGACAATTCCAACTCCATTTGTTTTAAGCCGTCTTTAACAAAGTTAGAATTGAATTCAAAAACAACTGATATAACATTTGCTGTCTTGGTATAAAAACCTCCACGAGTAAGTATAAATTCGGCTGGTTTAACAACATATTGAGTTTCTACCACATATGTATCATCCATTGTTATTCGGTGGGTAATTGTTTTTCCATTCTGCTTGGTTTTGTATGAGTAAACCTGAGCTTGTAAGCTGATTAGGCTAAAAAATAAGAGGCTAAATAATTGCAGTTTCATTTGTTAATTTCTGTAGTTTAGAGCGGGTTTACGATCTCCTAACATAGGTTTGTATTCGAAATCTACACCCCTTTTTTTAATAAAATCTTCTTGGGCTGCCTTGATGATTTTTGGATTGTCAATCAATTGCATTCCTGTCAAAGCAAGAGTCTTAGCAGCTACTATCATTCCTTTATTACCAATATTAGTTCCTCCAGCGGCAACTGCTTGCCAGCTGTGGGCAGGAGTTCCAGGAACCCAAGTTGCAGCTCTTAATCCTGCCGTTGGCACAGCAAAACTTACATCGCCCACATCTGTAGAACCACCTGGTTTTGCGTTTTCACTGTAAGGAGCAACACCCTCTACAAATTTTGTGTCTAAAGGTGCTCCCAAACTTTCAGCAATTTTTTCTGCAAAAGCCCGTTCTTCATCAGTGTATTTATAACCTCCTATAGTTTCAAGATTTTTGTGAACCATCGGTTGTAATACATCGTTGAATAACAATTCATGGGTGCCGCCAATCATCTCGTATTCCATAGTAGTGCCAGTACCTAAGGCGGCTCCTTTTGCTGCATTTACTATACGTTCGAAAATTTGGATAACCTCATCTCTAGTTTTGTGTCGGGCATAGTAATAAACTTCCGCAAAGTCAGGAACCACATTAGGTGCTAGTCCACCACGGGTAATGACATAGTGAATTCGAGTACTTTCAGTTACGTGCTCACGCATCATGTTAACCATATTATTCATCGCCTCCACTGCATCCAAAGCAGAACGCCCTTTTTCAGGAGCTCCAGCTGCATGAGCAGAGACTCCATAAAAACGAAACTTAGCTGATTTATTTGCCAAAGCAGGACGAATGCTTGCAGCATTTTTATTGTCAGCATGCCAGTGTAAGGCAACATCTACATCTTCAAATAAACCTGCTTGAGTCATATATACTTTTCCTGAACCTCCTTCTTCAGCTGGACATCCAAAATATTTTACCGTTCCTGACTTACCCTCTTTTTGAAGGTAATTTTTTATGGCTATAGCCGCTGCAGCTGAGGCGGTTCCAAAAAGGTGATGACCACAAGCATGTCCTGCCTTACCATTATTTGAGGCTTTATACGGAAGAGCCTTCTGTGATAAACCGGGCAGTGCATCATACTCACCTAAAATGGCAATTACCGGACTCCCTGAGCCATAACTGGCTACGAAGGCTGTAGGGATTTCAGCTACACCAGCTTCTATTTGAAATCCTTCATCATTTAAGGTATTTTGTAAAAGAGCACTACTCTGCTCTTCTTGATATCCCATTTCAGCATATGACCAAATTTGCTGCGCAATTTTAGCGTAGGATTCTTGATCTTTGTCAATATAACCTAATATGGTTTTGTATTTAGACTGACTAAACCCTACAGTTAGAAAAAATAGGAAGATAAAATTTAACAGGTTGCGCATGATTTGAAGTTTGAAATTATCTTCAAATGTATTAATTTTAGAGTTGTAATTTCTAAAAATTAAGTTTTTAGAACTGTTTTGCAAAACATCATTTAACCCAATTTTTAACCATGATAAAACGATTTTATCTGCTTAGCCTAATTTGCTTTTCATTTTATTTACATGCACAGCAAGTCACTTACGAGGAGTATGACTTAGACAACGGTTTACATGTCATCTTACACCAAGATAACACTACTCCAGTCGAAGTAACTTCTGTACTCTATCATGAAGGGGCTAAAAATGAAGACGACGAAAGAACGGGCCTTGTATATTTCTTTGAGCACTTACTTTTTGAAAAAGCTGAAAACATTGAATTAAATACAGAAATTGATTCCAAATCTTTAAATGATTATACTGCCCTGAGAATCAAGACGCCTCATCTTTAGGGCGTTTTTTATCTGTGATTAAGTAAACTCCCAAAAGAATCAGTGCGCAACCGAACCATTGTATCAAGGTAAATTGTTCTCCATCCAATAGGCCCCAGGCAATAGCTACGATTGGAAGCAAATAGGCAATCGAAATTGAAAAAACTGCTGTGGAAATAGAAACTAATTCATTAAACATAACTTTTGCCAAAGCGGTACCAAACAGCGATAAAATTAAAATGTAACCAATTGAACTACTAACCTGTGGGGAGCTTGTGATCTTAGTCCATGAAAAATCTGTAAAAAGGAGTACTCCAAAAGCTGGGATTAAAATTGCTATAAAATTTCCTAAAGCTATCGCTAAAGCAGGAACTCCTTGAAGTTTATGCTTGATCAAGTTGACATTTATGGAATAACATAAGGTTGCCGCCATCACCAAGAAGGTATACCAACTGCTTAATCCCGAACGCATGGTAAACTCATTAGAAACTAAAATTAAAGTACCTCCAAAGCCGACCAATACTCCAACTATTTTCATCCATTTAAAACTTGAATTAAAAAACAGAAGTCCCAATATCAATGTAAAAAAGGGTGTCATGCCATTAAGAACAGCTGCAACTGAACTGTCAATGACCGTTTCAGCAAAAGCAAACAAATAACTTGGGAAAAAAGTTCCAAAAAAACCAGTCATGATTATCCATTTCCACGCTTCCTTTGGAATTTTTTGCAGCTGTTTCCATCCAAAAATCATTAAAATAACAGTAGTCATAACAATTCTCGTGGAACCAAGTTGAAGAGGCGTCAAACCAACGAGGCCCTTTTTAATTAGAATGTAAGAACTGCCCCAAATAATTGAAAGTGTAAAAAGATACAGCCACTTTTTTATAGTAATAGTCATCTATTGCAAAAGTGCACTTTTTTAAGGGTCAATACACAATTGCACACTTCAAATTACAAACGGCGATTTTAAATACTTGTATTCTATGGGCGTTAATATCAAGTGTCAAAACTATTTCCATTCCAAGGATTCCATAAGGTGAATAATATCTTTTTCTAAATATTTCACAGCTGGTAAAATGGAATCGTAATTGGGTTTTGCATAAAAATAAACAGAACCTACCAAAAAGTGTTTTAAACTGTCGGTAAGGAAGAATTGGTATTGAGATGCGGCATTCCCCACCACAGAAAATAAGGTTCCATAAACCCTATTTACTGGATTTACAAAAACTTTTTCGGGTATGGATTCAGCTTTTGAAATGTGTTTGTAAGGAAGTTTATACGCATCATTGAGTAGGGAATCTAGATTATTTTTTACTGTGTTGTAATTTAAGTATAGAGTCGCTTTCATCTCAGGGTAGACCAGCTGAGAGTTAGACAGATTTGCAATTGAGACCTCTGCAAAATTGTTGTATTCGAAAGAAAAAGAGGTTAGTTTTTCAAAATTTTGATACTTGGCTTCTGGATAATCCAACCGCAAATACCCCCAAGGTTTTGGTTGAATGTCTGGGGCACAACTCAAAAATAAAAGTAAGCTTATGCGATACAGCCAATTCTTCATAGACTTTTATTTTTTTGGGAGTAAAACCTTAACTTGCTTGATGCGCAACTGATCAATCTCTTCAACAGTAAATACATACCCTTCAAATCTAATTTTTTGCCCTTTTTTTGGAAATCTTTTCGATATTTCCAAAAGTAATCCTGCAAGAGTTTCTGAATCACCTTTTACCGATTCAAATATTTCGGTTTCTTCTAAATGAATAACTTTAAAGAAGTCCTTTAAACTGATTTTTGCTTCAAAGACATAGGTTTTTTCATCCAACTTAGAATAACTCAAACTTTCTTCATCAAATTCATCACTAATATCCCCGACAATTTCTTCCATGATATCTTCCAGAGTAATCAAGCCAGAAGTACCTCCGTATTCATCTACAACTATTGCCAAATGGATTTTTTTCTTTTGAAACTCTTTGAGCAAATCATCCAGTTTTTTATTTTCAGGAACGTAAATTGGAGGTTTTAAAACGTCCTGCCACGCAAAATTGGGGTTGTCAAGATTGGGCAGCAAATCTTTAGTGTATAAAATTCCTTTGATATTGTCCTTCTTTTCTTGAAAAACAGGAATTCTTGAAAACCCTTGCTCCAAAATTATGGGGAGAATTTCTTCTATAGTCAGTTCATATGATAGCGCAAACATATCCATTCTTGGACACATTACTTCACGAGTATCGGTATTTCCAAAATTCACTATCCCTTCTAAAATACGTTGTTCGTCAGAGGTTGTTTCTTGATCCCCTGTGAGTTCTAGTGCTTGGGATAGTTTGTCAACAGAGAATTGATTCTTTTGGTCACCGAGACGCTTTTCGAGAAAGATAGTTGTCTTACTCATTGGATAAGTGATCCAAAAGAGCAGATATCTGTCCAGTATTGAAATAATGAATGACATCTGTTTGGAAAACTGTAAGGCATTCCTATTTGCATATACTTTAGGTAAAATCTCTCCAAAAATCAGAATAAGACTGGTAATTATCCCAACTTCAATGATCAACATTAATATAGGATTTTCAACTTCTACTAGAAAGGAATCACTCAACACTGCAAAGACCAATACAATAGCAATATTTATAAAGTTATTGGCCACTAAAATAGTCGCTAGCAAACGTTTGGGTTTTTTCAACAGCGTAATAACCCTCCGCAATGCTAAGTCAGAAGACTGATCTTGATCTTCTAATGATTTAAGTTGCAAAGAAAAAAAAGCGACTTCAGCACCTGAAATCAACGCTGAACAAACTAGTAGTACAAGAACTACTAACCATTGAATCCACATTAGATTGGAAGCTAAAAATACTGCACTTAAAAAAGGCAAAGGGTCTGGATCCAAAGGATACTAGCTTTTAAAACGGTAAATCATTATTTTCTGGTGAGGGGGTTTCTTTATCCTCAGGTGATGAATTTGGTGTAGAATCTCCTCCTTGATCACCTCCTTTTTTAGTACTCAGAAAAGTGAATTCATTTACATTGACTTCACTTGAATAACGATCATTGCCGTCATCACCTGTCCACTTTCGTGTTTTAATCCGACCTTCTATGTAAATCTTATCTCCTTTACTGAGGTATTTTTCACATATTTCTGCCGCCTTGTTTCGCACTACTATATTGTGCCATTCTGTGTTGGTTACTTTTTCTCCTGTGCTTTTATTCACATAAGATTCATTTGTTGCTAAAGGAAAGCGCCCTATAGATCCGCCGCCATCGAAATAATGAATTTTTACGTCATCTCCTAAATGTCCTATTAGCATAACTTTGTTGAGTGTGCCAGTCATAGTTTTAAGATTTTGAGTTAGGTGCAGAAGTAAATTTAAACAATTTGTCAGGCATTTCAAAAGAATTTTTCCATAAAATTTTGAATCACAATAGGCACTGCTAATTCATTAATTGCAGCTTTAGAGTGAGCATTGTTTAATTTGTCTTTAGCTTCAATTTCCCAAAAACTAACAGCCAAGTTTTGATGGCTCAATTTATGAATTATGGGTTCAGTATTCCACAACTTAACTCCTGAAGGGTTTAAATAAAATTCTTTGGGGAAATCAGGGTGAGCAAAAAGCGCCTGCTTTGACTTTAAGGTTGTTTTAGATTCTAACAAAGGAAATTGATACAAATTATACCATATTCCTTTTGCGGTTCTTTTTTCGAAAAGATAATGGCCGCGTTGGTCTTTAATCACGAGGTAATTAAAAAAACGCTTTCTGATTTTTGTCAGGGAGGTTTTAACCGGCAAGCTCATTGTTTTATTTTGATTAAAAGCAATACAGCTTTCAGCGAATGGGCAGCTTTGACATTTTGGCTTTTTAGGTGTACACTGAAGTGAACCAAACTCCATCATGGCTTGGTTAAACATTCCAGGGCGGGATTTCCCCATCAAATCCTGAGCTTTTTTCTTAAACTCTTTATGTGCTGTGCTGGAATTGATAGGAGTAAGAATGCCAAAATATCGGGATAAAAAACGGAATACGTTTCCGTCTACTACAGCTTGAGGAATTTCAAAGCATATTGATGCAATGGCACTGGCAGTATAGTCTCCCACTCCTTTTAATTGCAATAGAGAGTCAAAAGTATTTGGAAATACTCCGTTCAATTCGCTGTGAATGTATTTTGCCGTAAAATGAAGGTTTCGCGCTCTGGAATAATACCCTAGACCCTGCCATAACTTTAATACCTCATCTTCACTGGCTGTAGCCAAGTCCTTAAGAGTGGGAAATTCAGATAAAAGTCGATTGTAATATGGAAGGCCTTGCTCTGTACGAGTTTGCTGGAGAATGACCTCAGAAAGCCAAATTTTATAAGGCTCTTGGGATTCTCTCCAAACAAAGGAACGTTTGTTTTTTCCATACCAGTCCAAGAGTTTTTGTGTCCAATTCAAAATAAAAATATAACGAGCTCAAAAGTATAGAAACAAAAAGAATATAAAAACTTTGTACAGAGCATTTTATAATTAAAATTTATATATTTGCGAGCCTTAAATTTTTAGCAATAAATAAAACATTATGACAAAAGCAGACATTGTATCAAACATTTCAGATCAGTTAGGAATTGACCGCGCTGACGTGCAAGCTACTGTTGAAAAATTCATGAAAGAAGTGAAAGTTTCTCTTGAAAAAGGAGAAAATGTATACTTGAGGGGCTTCGGTAGTTTTGTGATCAAAACACGAGCAGAAAAAACAGGACGTAATATTTCTAAAAATGTAGCTATCAAAATTCCAGCACATAACATTCCCTCTTTCAAGCCTGCCAAAATTTTTGTTCAAGGAGTCAAGTCTAAAGTTCCTGTAGCAAAGTAATTTATAACCATTTAATACCAAACTCTATATGCCTAGTGGTAAAAAACGTAAAAGACACAAGGTGGCGACGCACAAGCGAAAAAAACGTAGAAGAGCGAATCGTCATAAGAAAAAATAGTGTGGGTCAAAGCACTTAAAAAATTTACCAAAAGTTCATTGAAATGGCAGATTTCAAATAGTTTGATTCTGCCACAGGAAAAATCCTGAAAATATTGTTTAATCCGTTACTGCAAGTTTACTTGTAGTAACACAAAATAATTCAGAGTGAATAAAGAATTAATTATACGTTCGCATTCCTCTGCTGTTGATTTTGCACTGCTCAAGGATGGAAAATTAATTGAGCTAAATAAAGAAGTTGAAGATAATAACTTTTCTGTAGGCGACATATTTGTCGGTAAAGTAAGAAAAGCAGTGCCCGGGTTGAATGCCGCATTTGTAAATGTAGGCCATGACAAAGATGGTTTTTTACACTATCACGACCTAGGTCCAAAATTTCCTTCACTAGTTAAGTATATTAAGCAGATAAGCACAGGTAAAAACAAAGATTATCTTTTAAAACAATTTCGTTACGAAAAAGACATTGAAAAAGACGGAAATGTAGAAGACGTAATTTCTTCTAAACAAACCGTCTTAGTTCAAGTTGTGAAAGAACCAATATCAACCAAAGGACCTCGGCTGAGTTCAGAAATATCATTAGCCGGTCGTTTTATGGTGTTGATGCCGTTTTCAGACCGCGTTTCGATTTCGCAAAAGATTGAAGATCGTGCGGAAAAGAATCGCCTTAAAAAACTGGTTCAAAGTATCCGTCCCAAAGGCTTCGGACTTATTATTAGAACTGTAGCTGAAGGTCAGAAAGTAGCTGCACTGGATGCAGATATCCAACAATTGTTGACGCGCTGGAAAAATTTATCGGCAAAGCTCAAACAAATTGACAGGTATCCAACAAAAGTGTTAAGCGAAATTAATCGCTCTTCAAGTATCTTACGCGATATTTTTGATGACAATTTCACCGGTATACATGTAGATGATGCGGCTATGGAATCAGAAATTAAAGACTATTTAGAGACTATCGCGCCAGACAAAAAGTCGATTGTAAAATTGTATGACAAACACCTTCCAATTTTTGAAAAATTCGGGATAGAAAGGCAAATCAAATCTGCGTTTGGAAAAACAGTTTCAATGCAAAAAGGAGCCTATTTAGTAATTGAACACACCGAAGCGCTTCATGTAATTGACGTAAATAGTGGCAATCGATCTAATCGTTCAAAAAGCCAGGAAGATACTGCCATGGAAGTCAATCTAATTGCTGCTACAGAAATTGCTAGACAATTAAGACTTCGAGATATGGGAGGAATTATTGTGGTCGATTTCATTGATTTAAATTCCAATGCCAATCGAAAGAAGCTATTTGAACACTTTCGTGAAGAGATGAGTACGGACAGAACCAAACATAAAATTCTGCCGCCAAGTCGTTTTGGTCTCATTCAGATTACACGCCAACGTGTGCGACCTGAGATGAATATCAAAACGCAAGAGCCCAATCCCAACGTCAATGGGGAGGTGGAAGCTCCAATAGTATTAATTGACAAAATCAACACAGAGCTTAGTAAAATTACTAAGAACAAGCGTAATCAAAAGGAAAAACTATTTTTACATATTCATCCTTTTGTAGCCGCTTACCTTTTAGACGGGAATCCATCCCAACGTCTAAAATGGTATTTTGAATACAAAAAGTGGATTCGAATTGTTCCACGCCACGCTTATCAATATTTGGAGTTTCGCTTCTTAAATAAAGAACGAAGAAGACTCCGACCTTAATATTCAAAACCACCCTCTACAGATTGGGTGGTTTTTTTTTTAATAATCATCTATACTCAACACTCTTTTTCTTCGTGTATGAAATAAGTTTTTTACCTTCAACTTATGCAGCAAAAACAAACCTTTACACTTCTTGAGGCACAACAAAAACTAGAACATTATTGCGCGTATCAAGAACGCTGCCATCAAGAGGTAATTGCTAAATTAAAAATAATGGGGATGATCCCTGCTGCCATAGAGGCTATAGTTTCTCATCTAATAGAAGCCAACTACCTCAATGAAACGCGTTTCGCACAGAGTTTTGCTCGTGGAAAATTTCGAATTAAAAAGTGGGGAAAACTTCGTGTCAAAAGAGAGCTTAAAGCTCGTCAAATTTCTGAATACAATATCAAATTAGGACTCAAAGAAATTCCTGAATCTGAATACAACACTGCCTTTTGGGCGCTTTTTGAGAAACGAAAAGAAGCTGTTAAAGCCTATCCTCTCCCTGTTCAAAAGAAAAAAATTCTTAGCTATATGATGTATCGAGGATGGGAAACCCAAAAAATTTATGAAGCGCTAAGAGAACTGTAGATTAAAAACCGTAGCTGAGAGAAACCAGTAGATTTCTTCCTGGCATAGGAACCAAGTTCGTTTCTGAATATGATGCATTTAAAAGATTATTAACTGATCCTCTTAATTCAAAAGAGGCTAATTGCCAATCTAAAGACCAATCCATCACCGTATAAGCTGCTGTTTCTTGACGTTGTGCATGTTTAACACCCAGAAAAGTCCCTAGCTTTTCAGTTAACTGAGCACTATATCTTAAGGTCACGTGATGCTTTAACGAGTTGATACTATATCGTGAAAAAGCAAATGAAACAGTATCTAAGTCATCAACTAGATGAGTGTAACCAAACTGAATGTTTTGTTTGCTGTTATTCAATCGAAAAGGGACACTAAATTCTACCTCTGCTCCTGTAGTGGTTAGTTCTCTGATATTAGTAACTCCCCATAGGTCTGTTTTGTTAGGTTTTACATAATCAATTAAATTAGTTGCTCTACGGTCAAAATAAGCAGCATAAAAACGGATTTTTTGGCTAGTATAGCGTATGCCCAGCTCTTTAGAAAATGCCTCCTCAGGCTTCAGATTTGGATTGCCAAGGGTGGTCCGATCTTCATAGAAAAGATCAGTGTAGGTTGGTATTCTGTAAGTGTACCCCAAATTTCCATAAAGCAGCCACTGCGAACTTAAATGAAGTCCAAGATCGATACCAGGATAAGCAAATAGTCCAAAATCAGAATAAGAATTTACAGCAACCCCTGGGGTTAAATTTAATACTCCATCAAAAAGATCAAAGTGTTGTTCTACAAATAAAGTAGCCAATAACCTCTTCCTATAACCCAAATTATTACTTGCGATTGAGACCCGAGCAACATCTACTCCCATTCCTGTAAGCCCAAAAGATGAGGCATAAATAGCGTCAAATGCCATACCCACCTTGTGAGTAATATGCCAGTTTTCATATACTTCAGGTCGATTTCTTAAATAGAGATAATGATCTTGCCCTCTTCTCCAATAAAGTCTAGGTTTAAGTTTCCAATCCCCGCGCTGAATTTTAGACTGGAAAGCCAAAATCCCAGCTTCTGTTTCTTCGTATTGATCAACCGCTTCGGGGGAAGCATAAAATCCGTTTGCTCCAAATTTTCGCCCTGAAAAGTTTGCAATTAAATTTATTGGAAGGTTTTTTTTCTTGAATAATTGCGCCTTGAAAAATAAATTATTGTTTTTAAAATCTGAATTATACCGATATCCTTCAGAAGTATTTCTTGAAAAATGTGCAATATAACTTCCCTTTTCAGATCCGTTATGCAGAGTGATTTCACCGTGAAGTTGACTATATGATCCCGAATGGACTGCAAGTTTTCCTCCCTTTGAAACTTTTTGCTTAGTCACGATATTAATTGCCCCAGTAAACGCATTTTGGCCAAAAATACGAGCTGCAGGTCCCTTAACTATTTCAATCCGTTCAACCATTTCAAGAGGTGGAAGAAAATTCAGAGTATGATGCCCTGTTTGAGCATCATCCAGTTTGATCCCGTCTATTAGTAACAAGGTTTGGTCAAAACTTCCCCCTCGAATGTAAAGGTCTGCTTGCATTCCAACAATTCCTCGTTGACGTATATCAATCCCTGAAAGTAGCTGTAAGCCCTCATTAGTCGTAAGAACACCTGATTTTTTTAACTCCTCTGCGGTAATAAATTGTATGCTCCTAGAATTTTCCTTTAGAGGTAAGCCTATTCTTGAGGAGGATAAAATGATTTCCTTTAGTTGTTGAGTACTCGTTAGGCTGTCTAATTGTGAATGGAGGGGCTGTCCAATAAAAATCGATAAAGTAATTACGACAATTGAGGTTCTTCTCATTAATGATAGTTAGTTTAACCCTCTTAGATCAAAAAAAAACAACTTAGCTATTTATTCCGTAAGTAAAATCACTTTATTATCACACAATTCTATGGCACCTGATTGAATATGAAGATAAGTGGCATCACCGTCCTGAGTGAATTTGGATTTATTGGCCTCGTCCAAGTTTATGTTCCCTTGAATTTTAACCCTGCCTTCGACTAAGATTGAAACTATAGGAGCGTGATTATTTAGAATTTGAAAAGAACCTGAAGCTCCTGGTACAGTTAGACTGAGAACTTCACCGCTAAAAAGTTGAGCTTCGGGAGAAACGATTTCAAGTTGCATAATTTATACTTCAGCTAACATTTTTTCACCGGCTTCTATGGCCTCTTCGATGGTTCCTTTAAGGTTAAAGGCAGCTTCAGGAAGGTGATCTAGTTCACCGTCCATAATCATATTAAATCCTTTAATCGTTTCTTTAATATCGACTAAAACTCCAGGGATACCAGTAAACTGTTCTGCTACGTGGAAGGGTTGTGATAAGAAACGCTGAACACGTCTTGCTCTGGATACGGCAAGTTTGTCTTCTTCTGATAATTCGTCCATTCCCAAGATTGCGATTATATCTTGTAATTCTTTATATCGCTGTAAAAGTTCTTTTACACGCTGGGCGCAATTGTAATGCTCATCACCCAAAATTTCTGGTGTTAAAATTCGAGAAGTTGAGTCTAAAGGATCAACCGCTGGATAAATTCCGAGCTCAGCAATTTTACGAGATAGTACTGTGGTTGCATCTAAGTGGGCAAACGTTGTAGCAGGAGCAGGGTCCGTCAAGTCATCTGCAGGAACGTATACCGCTTGTACAGAAGTAATCGATCCTTTCTTAGTTGAAGTAATTCGTTCTTGCATGGCACCCATCTCAGTAGCAAGTGTGGGTTGGTAACCTACAGCAGACGGCATTCGTCCTAAAAGTGCCGATACCTCAGAACCTGCTTGAGTAAATCGGAAAATATTGTCTACAAAGAATAGTACATCTTTTCCTTGACCGTCACCAGCACCATCACGAAAATATTCCGCAATGGTTAGTCCAGACAGTGCAACACGAGCACGTGCTCCTGGAGGCTCATTCATTTGTCCAAATACGAATGTTGCTTTGGATTCTTTCATGGCTTTATTGTCCACTTTTTTTAGATCCCAACCACCTTCTTCCATAGAATGCATGAAATCATCTCCGTATTTGATGATTCCAGACTCAAGCATTTCACGAAGTAAGTCGTTTCCTTCACGTGTCCGCTCACCTACGCCGGCAAAAACTGAAAGACCACCGTGACCTTTGGCAATATTGTTAATTAACTCTTGAATCAAAACTGTTTTTCCTACTCCCGCACCACCGAATAGTCCAATTTTACCACCTTTAGCATAAGGCTCAATCAGATCAATTACTTTAATTCCTGTAAACAGCACTTCTGTTGAAGTGGAAAGCTCTTCAAATGCAGGAGCTTCTCTGTGGATTGGCAATCCGTTTTCATTATCTTTAGGTAAATTATCCATTCCGTCAATGGCGTCTCCTATAACGTTAAAAAGTCGCCCGTAGACGTTGTCGCCTATTGGCATTTGTATCGGACTCCCTATTGCTTTGGCAGCTGTTCCTCGGCTTAGACCATCTGTAGAATCCATCGAAACGGTTCTTACGGTTTCCTGACCAATATGAGACTGTACTTCTAGGATTAATTTTGTTCCATCAGAATTTTCAATTTCTAATGCATCGTAAATTCGAGGGAGTGGATTGTTTTCACCACTAAATTCAACATCTACAACGGGTCCAATAATTTGGGAAACTTTACCGATACTTTGAGCCATTTTATTCTACTTAAGGTTGGTTTTTACTAGACAAATTTCAAGTTGCAAATATATGGGGTTCATCTTAATAATCCGACACTTCAGCTCTTTTTTTATCGAATAGTAAAACCCCCTTTTAAAAAGATTTTTGCACCCTCCCATCACAAACACTAACTGCTCCATTGAAGAAAAATATTCTGACATCTAGGGTGCACTTCAAATACATAATGTACTAAAAGAAAAGGGCATGTGTTATTTCTAATCATTGCTTTTTGATTAGGTAAACTGCCCCATATCATCTATTTTTAGGGTCGTCATCAAGATCGAACTTTTGAAAACCGTTTTTTACTTTCTAATTAAAAACCTTCTTCGCTACTACAACTACGTTTATTTTAGGAATATTGAAGTTTACGGTTATGATAATATCCCGAAGGACGGAGGAATTTTATTTTCCCCAAATCACCAAGGTGCCTTTTTAGACCCCTTAATTATTGGATCCATGACTCCTAATAAAATTACTTCACTGACACGAAGTGATGTTTTTGGAGGTCCCTTTCAATGGTTTTTAGATGCTTTTCAAATGCTGCCCGTTTACCGTATTCGTAATGGATACAGCAATCTTAAAAAAAATGATCTCACTTTTGCCAAGTGTTACAAACTCCTCAGCGAAGGAAAATATATGTTGATGTTTTCAGAAGGAGGCCACCACGATGAATACTATCTACAGAATCTGTCCAAAGGAAGCAGTCGACTAATCTATCAGGCGCAACAACAATTTCCTGACAAAAAACTTTACCTGATGCCTGTAGGGATTAATTACGGACATCACAGACAACCGCGCTGTACTTTACATTTAGTTTTTGGAAAACCGATTGAAATTAATCAAACAGTTGATCCAGAATTAACAGAGGCTGAAAACATCAACAAGCTAAGAGCGAAACTTCAACAACAAATGAAAGAGTGTATTTGGATTGAAGATAAATCAGAAAACTATCCCGCTCAAAAACTAAAGATAAATAAACAAACTACACAGTTTGACTTTTACAAATTAAGAAGTGAACTGGAGACCAACCATTCGAGGCTTCCCAATAGGAGTTCGCTGAATAAAAGTTCCCTTTTTATTGTAGGGTTGTTAAGTGTCCCTAATATTATCCCTCTATGGATTACTCGCAAAGTCATTTCAAAATTCGATGATATTGTTTTTGTCAGCTCCATGAAGTACGCTATGGGTGTCTTTTTCTTTCCAATTTGGTGGTTTGTAAGTGGATTGGCTCTAGCGTATACCTTTGGAAATCCAGTAATGACCTGGTATCTCGTGATCTGCATCACCACTTTATTTATAAGGCAAAGAATTTTGTTATCATAAATTTATAATCAATAGATTTATATTATATTTTTTTTATTGTTTATCCATAAGCGCTTTTTTCTCTTTATAATAAGTTTTTACTATTATAAAATATTATTTAATTATACGGAGCTATAAGTTTTACTTTTCATTTAAGATTTGTAACTTCGCTACATGCTAGATGTAATTGTAATTGGTGCAGGACCAATAGGTATGGCTTGCGGTATAGAGGCAGAAAGAAAGGGGCTAAGTTATTTGATTATTGACAAAGGAACTTTAGTCAACTCTCTTTATCACTACCCCATGAATATGACTTTTTTTTCTACTTCAGATAAACTCGAAATCGGTGACATTCCTTTTATTTCTCACAATGCAAAACCCACCCGTTCAGAAGCCTTAGAATATTATCGAAGAGTTGCGTCCCATTGGAAATTAAACATCAAACTCTACGAAGAGGTTACCCGTATAAAAAACACGCAACAAGTGCTTGAACTTACTACTTCTAAAGGATCTTACACTGCCAAAAATCTTATCATAGCAACTGGGTTTTACGACCGTCCATTCTTACTTGGTGTGCCTGGAGAAGATTTACCTAAAGTAAAGCACTATTACAGCGAACCACACCCGTATTTTGGAATGGATTTAGTTGTTGTAGGTGCTGCAAACTCAGCAGTAGATGTAGCATTAGAAACCTATCGCAAGGGAGCGAAAAGCGTCACCATGATCATCAGGGAAAAACAAATTGGTGAAAATGTAAAATATTGGGCGCGTCCAGACATAGTTAACCGAATTGAGGAGGGAAGTATCAAAGCTCACTTTGAAGCAGAAATAGAATCCATAACGGAAGATAAAGTGGTATTTAAGGATGCTTTAGGCGTTCATCAAATTCAGAACGATTTTGTATTGGCCATGACGGGCTACGAGCCCAATTTTGAAATGCTCGAACAATTAGGTGTAGATTTCCATCAAGATGAATTTAGAACACCTGTCTACAATAATGAAAACATGGAGTCTAATACTAGTGGGGTTTATTTAGCTGGTGTGGTTTGCGGAGGCTATAAAACCAATAAATGGTTTATTGAAAACTCTAGGGTACATGCCGTTCAAATTATTGATGCGCTGTCAAAAAAATAGCCCGTGTTCTTCTGTGTTTTATTAAATTGAGGAAAATATAGAAGTGAAAATACTCATCATTCCAGATTCATTTAAGGGAAGTCTAAGCGCAAAGGAGGTTGCTCAACTTATGGAGCAATGCGTCAAAGCTGTTTTTCCTGAAAGTGAGTCCGTCTCGATGCCTTTTTCAGATGGTGGTGAAGGAGCCCTGACTGTTTTACAAACACATTCTACAGGTCAATTAATAAAGTGTTCAGCTTATGACGCAATACAGCAACCAATTGAAGCTTCTTATTTTTTTTTTCAGAATAAAAACGAGGTGTGGATTGAACTCTCTCAAACGGCGGGATTGACCTTACTCAACAAAACGGACTTAGACCCACTTAATGCCTCAACTTGGGGGACGGGTAAAATGATTGAACACGCCTTAGATAAAGGTAACAAGAAAATTTACTTGGGTATTGGAGGGAGTGCAACCCAAGATTTAGGCACTGGAATTATAACGGCACTCGGCGGACGTTTTCTAGATGAAAATGACAAAGAACTTCCTTTGGGCGGCGGTGCACTATACCGCCTAAAAAAAATTGACCTTAGCAATTTGAATGCCAGAGCGCTTAAGGCCCAATGGGTAATTGCCTGTGACGTGCAAAATCCTCTTTTGGGAAAAGAAGGTGCTGCGCATACTTATGCTAAACAAAAAGGAGCCAGTCCGTCGGATATTGACCGACTAGAACAAGGAAGTAATTGTTTTGCAGAAGTAGTTAAAAATCAATTTGGAATTGAAATTCGCAATCTTACAGGAGGTGGTGCAGCAGGTGGGGTAAGTGCTGGGCTGTTTGCCCTTTTAAATGCAAGCCTGACAAATGGGTTTGAACTGCTTGCCCAACAAACTGGTTTAAAAGATAAAATTTCAAAATTTGATTTCATACTCACCGGGGAAGGCTCTTTTGACGAACAAAGTCTTTATGGGAAATTACCCATTCAAGTTGCTCGCCTTGCAGAAAAATCAAATATTCCAACGCTAATTATAGCTGGTTTCAGTAAAATGAAAAGTCTGAAAAATCTACCTCATTGTACAATTATCAACACTACACCTCCGGGGGTTGCAGTAGAAAAAGCTATTGAAAATGCTGAAAAGAATTTACGCTCAGCCTTAACCAAAGAATTAGAATTTATCAAATCACACAACCTATGACTTTTGCACTACTTTGTATATTCATTACCATTCTATGGATTGTTCTTGGCACCTCACTAGCGAAGCTTCACCCTTTTTTAGTTCTCTTTAGTGCGGCACTTCTCCTTGCGAGATTACTCGGATTACCCCTTATAGAATCCCTGAATTTTATTCAAAGTGGCTTTGGTCAAATTGTTCAAAAAATAGGCTTATTGATACTTTTTGGAACTGTAATTGGAGTTGCTATGGAACAATCAGGCGCTACCCTTTCCATTGCTCAAGGAATCTTAAAAATCATGAATCGACTTCCCCTTCCCTATGCAATTAGTAGCATAGGTTACTTGGTTTCTATCCCTGTATTTTGTGATGCGGCATTTGTTATTTTATCCCACCTCAACAAAACCCTCTCTAGACAGACAAAAACACCGCTTGTGGGCTTAACAGTGGCCCTATCCACTGGACTTTTTGCACCTCATGTCTTGGTTCCTCCTACTCCTGGGCCACTGGCGGCGGCTGCCAATTTGGAATTAGACAATCTATTCTTGTTGATTTCAATGGGTGCTTTAGTTGCATTAATATTAATATTGGTTGGAGGAGCTTATGGTAACTACTTAACCAAAAAAAATAACTGGATAGAAGATCAAACAGAACACATTACTAATGAACTCAAGGAATCTCAACTCCCTTCGTTTACCAAATCAATACTTCCGATATTAATCCCAATACTGTTGATGTGTTTGGGAACTATATTAGAGTTTGTGATTGAAAGCATCCCTGGAAAAGAATTTATTTTATTTGTAACCAAACCTACCATGGCGCTGGGTATAGGAATGATGTTTGCCTTTGCCCTAGCAAAAGGTCCTAAAAAAACCTTTCTGAACACCTCAGTCAAAAAAGGAATAGAGCAAGCTGCTCCAATTTTAATTATTACGGGTATGGGAGGTTCTTTGGGCGCTATCATTCAAACCATTCCATTAAAAACATATGCTGAATCCATTGCTACTATCGAGGGTTTAGGAATACTAATCCCTTTTCTTATTGCTGCCCTTTTAAAATCCGCTCAAGGATCATCAACTGTTGCAATTATTACAACCTCCTCTTTAATTTTTCCACTACTCCCAATTTTAGGTATGGATACAGAAATGGGAAAAGTATGGGCCATAATGGCATTGGGAGTTGGCTCAATGACAGTTTCTCATGCCAATGACTCCTATTTTTGGATAGTAACTCAAATGAGCGGAATGGATGTGAAAACAGCCTACAAGACACATACACTGGGGACACTTATTCAGGGTTGTGTTGGATTGGTTGTGGTGTGGATAGGGTATTCCCTTTGGTTAATGACCTAGTAGGAAGAGTAGGTCAATTGTAATTGAACTTTTTTATCACTTAAATTTTCGTTCGGATGGGAGCCTACGAGCACACTTCCTAGAGGGCTAAGAGTGGCGCCCCTTGGATAATTTAATTTTACATTATCAGAGGAAAGTTTTATGGCATCAAGAATTGTATTATCATTTATATCCCCTGTTACTACAAGTCCTAAGTCAAAATTAATGCTATCATTTTTAATGATATTAGATATGTGATTCGTCACATCAAAAGTATACCGAATTGGATTATTACTGCTGTCGTATTCCAATACTCCACCATAAGTAGTTTTACCACTGTTTGCTGAAGTTGACGTCACTGAATTGTCAGAAAAATAGTCCAATAAGGGTTGCCCAGAATCGTATCGATACAAATAAAGACGAGGAGATAATAATTCAGAGGAAAAATCAGGTTGCTCAGGATCCAAATAAAAGACTAGTTTGGCTTGATTAATCAACCAATTTTGACTTCTTAAGTTATTTAGTAAAGATTCGTCGACTTCATTACTGCTGGAAAATAAGCGAATTTTTCCATGATACTTTCCGCCTTGAACACAGAGTTTATCGGTAGGTTCTTCCAAACTCGTGTTAGCTATCAACTCCTTAATCAATGGATTTGAATTAAAGTTTTTAAGGGTATTCACCCTTATACCCGATAGATTTAAGGTAAAATCACTCGTTGCTTTAACTGTAGTATCGTCGATAAGTTCATCAGGAGTTCCGTTAGTGTCATATTTATCGTATTCGTATTCGATCTCAATTGTTGCTTCTTGTATATTTAGTAACATGTATAAATCTTCAGAAAAGTTATCTGTACGAATAATAATTCCTTTCAAAGCTTGCTGAAAAGCTGCATTCGATTCGAGTGAGGCCTTACCTTCCTTGTCAAGTAAATGCTCTTGAAAAAATGAAGTGTCAAGCGGAACACGAATCCTAGGGGAAAGCCTAGCCTCTACCCGGGTTGATTCATCCACTCCTTCAGTTGATGGATCGTCCTCTTTAAAGTTAAAACGTAACTCATCAAAATTTAAAGTAATTCTCTCATCGTGAAGGACCGAATTGTAAAATCCCTTCTCAAAATAATCATCATTTGAATAATAAATTTTGGTTGACTCAAAGTTTTTTGCAGGATCAAGCGTATTCAAGAAATACATAAGCTCATAGACTTTTAAATCAAAACTAGCGTTAGGATTGCCGTAAAGCGAATCAATTTCATATACTTTATTTTCAGACTCATAGGCGTCATTTTCGTCGTCATTATGATCTAGAATTCCATCGCCATCGCTGTCTGAACTGAGAGGGTTAAGACCCGACTGTAGTTCGATAATATCTGACAATTCGTCTCCATCTGAGTTGCTTTCAGGATCTTCAGGGTCTGCATCTAAGGAATCAATTACACCGTCATTATCCTTGTCGTTTTGATTTGTAAAAAATGGGATTTCTAAATAAACAGCGGTGACGGTCTCATTTTCTGGAATGATCGTATTTGAACTAGGATCCTCCTCGTCTTCTTGAGCCTGACTCAAATCACCAAAAACTGGATTTGAACCGAGTGAGAGTTGGGTTACAATACTTGCTTGAGACTTTCCGAAAACAGGATGTGTTATTGTTCCGAGTTGAATTAAAGGCTGAACATTCGACTGAACTTTATCTACCCCTTCTTGGTAGGTAAAAACTGGAAAAGTCTGTGAGTTTGTTGAAAGGGTTTGATCGGCCAACAACTCCTCACCCATTGGTGTAAAATCCTTATTACAAGAAAAAATAAAAGAAACTAGACTAAGACTTGCAAGAAGTTTAAATGAACTAAGCATGTGGAGCTAGGGGGTGATTAAAACTTTTTAGAGTAAAATTCAATAAATACATCCTCATCTTTTGATTCTGCATAATTTAAAACAAGCTTCTTACTTTCCTCTATTTGTTTAACTACTGCTTCTGGAAGATTTTCAGAAGCCATAATTAAACCGTCTGAATGAGTAATTGACAGTTTGGTTAACACTTCATAGCTAGCTTTTTGGAGCTCTGAAGTAAGATCAGAGTCAATTTTATCAAAAGAAACTTTTTCTTCAAAATTCTTAGAGAAAACTCCTTCAAAATCAGGTTCATAAATTGAACTTATAATTTTACTTCCTGCAAATAAGGGTTCATCTCCGTAATAAGATTTGAGATATAATGGAAACAGGGCTGTAAACCAACCGTGAAGATGAATGATATCTGGTGCCCAATTTAATTTTTTTACTGTCTCAACTACGCCTTTTGTGAAAAAAATCATTCTCTCATCATTATCTTTATGACAACTTCCTTTTTCGTCGTGAAGTAACGATCTTCTTTTAAAATACTCCTCGTTATCAATAAAGTAAACTTGCATTCGCTCTTTAGGAATGGATGCCACTTTAATGATCAAAGGCATGTCCATATCATTGATTACCAGATTCATACCTGATAAACGAATAACCTCGTGTAATTGATGCCTTCTTTCGTTAATTAAGCCATAACGAGGCATAAAGATTCTTGTCTGCCCACCGTGCTCATTTATCGCCTTGGGTATTTGAAACGAGTTTATTGCTTGTTCAGTCTGAGGAAGGTAGGGTACCACCTCTGAGGAAATAATCAATACTCTTTTATCCTTCATAAAAAATTTTTCCGTGAGAAAAGCTCCGCAAAAATACAAAATTAATGCTTACATACTCAAAAACTAACTACTTTAGCCGAGTTAATCAATTGCTAAATGTTAATTGTTCATAGTGCTGAGGAGCTTCAAAATAACTTAAAATTAAAAAATAAATCACTTGGTTTGGTCCCCACTATGGGTGCGCTTCACCAAGGACACCTTTCTTTAATCAAGCGTGCTGCTAATGAAAATAAAAAAGTTGTTGTCAGTATTTACGTCAACCCTACCCAATTTAACCGTAGTGATGATTTAGACAACTATCCCAAAAACATTGAAAACGATATCGCCTTACTCAAACCTTTTGAAAAACAGCTTATACTTTATGTGCCAAGTCACAACGATTTATATCCTGAGGGCATAAAGAGTAAAAAATTTGATTTTGGGAGCCTTACAGCCCATATGGAAGGTGCTTCCAGGCCCGGGCATTTCAACGGTGTAGCAACTATAGTGGAAGCACTTTTAGTCAATATTCAACCAACTAAAGCGTATTTTGGCGAAAAAGACTTTCAACAGCTGCAAGTCATCAGAGCCCTCAATCAAAAACTTGATTTAAATATTGAAATTGTAAACTGCACACTTCAACGAGCAAATGATGGACTTGCTTTAAGTTCAAGAAACACAATGCTCACTAAAGCACAGAGAGCAGCAGCTGTGATAATTTACCAAACCTTAGAATACCTCAATAAATATGCAACCGATTGGAGTGTGAGAGAAATGGAACACTATTTTAAGTCAAAAGTTGAAGCCATAAAGGACTTTAAAGTAGACTATTTTAGTATTGCTGCACCTTCAGATTTAGTCCCAATTAGCCATTTCGATTCTCTTAAAAATTACCGGGTTTTTGTTGCTGTTTATGCAGGTGAAACAAGATTAATTGATACGATAGAATTAGTTAGAAAGTGATACCTTTGCACCATGCTAATTGAAGTATTAAAATCAAAAATTCATCGGGTCACAGTTACAGATGCGGACTTGAATTATATTGGTAGTATTACCCTTGACAGACAGCTAATTGAAGCTGCGAATTTGGTAATTGGGGAAAAAGTTCAAGTGGTCAATATAAATAATGGAGAACGCCTTGAAACCTACGTTATAGAGGGAATGTCAGGCTCTGGAGAAGTAACACTTAACGGTCCCGCAGCACGAAAAGTTCAAAAGGGTGATATAATCATCATAATCAGCTATGCTCAAATGGATGTCATAGAAGCGAGGTCCTTTAAACCCACCTTACTGTTTCCTAATGAAAAAAATAATTTACTACAATAGGGTTTGAAAAAAATAAAATCATCTCTTAAGGTTATTCTACCGCTTGCAGTTGGACTCTTTTTTGTTTACCTTAGCTACAATACTACCTCCAAAGAGGATCGAAATTTAATCTACTCCTTCATACAAAAAGCTGATCTCCGATTCGTAATCCTTTCCGTTTTTTTTGGCATCCTCAGTCACCTTTCACGAGCATACCGTTGGAAGTATTTACTCTCACCTCTTGGGTATCAACCGCGATTTATTAATTCTGCTTTAGCTGTTCTGATAGCTTATATTGCCAATTTAGGAATCCCTCGTTCAGGTGAGTTGCTGAGAGCTACTACGCTCAGTAGTTACGAAAAAATCCCATTTGAAAAGACCTTTGGGACTATAGTTGCTGAGCGACTTGTTGATCTCTTAATTCTAATCGGCTTTGTACTTACCTCCCTTCTTCTTCAATTCGATATCATCTGGTCTATTCTAAGTAAAAAAAAAATATCCCCCCTCCAAATTTTGATTGGACTTGCTTTTGTAATTATTGGATACATCGCACTGAAAAATCTTTTTGCTTTAAGTCAAAATCCCTTATTAATGAGGATTAAAAACTTTTTTTGGGGAGTGGCTGAAGGTGTGATGAGTTTAAAAAATATGCCTAACAAGGGATTATTTATTGGTCATACATTGTTCATATGGCTGATGTATTTAGCCATGTTTTATGTCATTAAATGGACAGTTCCTGAGACCGCATCCCTTGGCATGAATGCAATGCTTCCAGCCTTTGTTGTTGGAGGGCTTGCTATCTCAGCAACCAATGGTGGGATTGGTATTTATCCATTTTCAGTAGCCTTGGTATTGGCTGCATTTAATATTTCCAACGAGTCTGGACTCGCTTTTGGTTGGATTATGTGGACCTCCCAAACTCTGATGATCATCATTTTCGGAAGTCTTTCCTTTTTTGTGTTACCTTTAGTTAATCGCCAATAAAAGGACTAAATTCGTTTAATGGCCAAAATAAAAAAAGCTTATTTCTGTCAGAGTTGCGGGGCTCAACAAGCTCAATGGCAAGGGCAATGCAATGCATGTAAAGCATGGAACACCCTAGTTGAAGAGGTCATCGAAAAAGAAATAGCTATACCAAACTGGTCCAAAGAAACTAAGAACACGCTCGCTAGTCCAATTCCAATCAATGAAGTTGATGTCGCTAAAATTCCGAGAATTAAGACCAATGACCTTGAGCTAGACCGAGTTCTCGGTGGAGGATTAGTCCCAGGAGCAGTGGTTCTTTTAGGTGGTGAACCTGGGATTGGAAAGTCAACGCTATTGCTTCAGCTCTCTTTAAGCCTCAAAAAGAAAGTGTTATATGTCTCTGGTGAAGAAAGTCAACAACAAATCAAACTCCGCGCAGATCGAATGGGGCTAAGTTCAGAATCTTGCTTTTTACTGAGTCAGACTGAAACACACAAAATTTTTGATCAAATACCAAAACTAAACCCCCAACTATTAATTATTGATTCCATACAAACCCTACATACTCCAAATATTGAAAGTGGGGCTGGAAGTGTTTCGCAAATCAAAGCCAGTGCTGCAGAGTTGATCAAATACGCTAAAACTACCAATACTCCTGTAATTCTTGTAGGGCATATCACCAAGGATGGCGCGATTGCTGGACCTAAAATTCTAGAGCATATGGTAGACACTGTTCTCCAATTTGAGGGTGACAGAAATCACATTTATCGTATTTTAAGAGCACAAAAAAATCGTTTTGGAGCAACCTCTGAAATTGGTATTTATGAAATGCAAGCACAAGGGCTTAGGGAAGTAAAAAATCCGAGTGAGGTTCTAATATCTGCTAAAGATGAGGTTTTAAGTGGGCATGCAATTGCGGCAACTGTGGAAGGTATCCGACCTATGATGATAGAAGTTCAAGCCTTGGTAAGTTCCGCTGTATACGGAACTCCACAAAGGAGCTGTACAGGGTTTAATGCAAAGCGTTTAAATATGCTTTTAGCTGTACTGGAAAAACGAGCAGGCTTTGCTTTAGGAAGTAAAGATGTCTTTATCAATATTACTGGTGGAATAAATATTGAAGATCCTGCCCTCGATTTGGCAGTTGTAGCTGCTTTACTATCCAGCTTTCACGACCTTCCAATTTCCCAGCATATTTGCTTTGCTGCAGAAATAGGACTCTCCGGTGAAATAAGACCGGTTGCTAAAGCAGAACTACGCATTCAAGAAGCGGAAAAGTTGGGCTTTGAAAGTATTGCAATCTCAAAGTTCACCAAGCTAGGCGCCCCTTCTAATAAGATCAAAATAGTTTCATTTAACAAGGTCGAAGCCTTGGTTGATTTCTTATTTTAATACTTAAATCTTCAGAAAAAGAAGGTATCTTCGATAGAAGAAAAGATATATTTAATGGATAAGATTGTTTCAAATTTTTTGGATCAAGTAGGCACTCGAAACCAAAATGAACCCGAATTTATGCAAGCAGTCACTGAGGTGGCTGAAACTGTAATTCCTTATATCGTAAAACACGACATCTACTACGGTCAAAATATACTGCTTAGAATGGTAGAACCTGAGAGGGTAATTTCATTTAGAGTCGCATGGATTGACGATAATGAAGAGATACAAGTCAATAGAGGCTACCGTATTGAAATGAACTCAGCGATTGGTCCCTACAAAGGAGGACTTCGATTTCATCCGAGCGTAAACTTAAGTGTGTTAAAATTTCTAGCTTTTGAACAAATTTTTAAAAACAGTTTGACCACCCTCCCCATGGGCGGAGGTAAAGGTGGTTCCGACTTTAACCCTAAAGGAAGATCCGATACTGAAGTAATGCGCTTTTGCCAAAGTTTTATGACTGAACTTTTTAGACATATTGGTCCAAATAGAGATATCCCTGCAGGGGATATTGGTGTCGGAAGTAGAGAAATTGGCTATCTGTTTGGACAGTACAAAAGGTTAAAAAACGAGTTTACAGGTGTTCTAACAGGTAAAGGAGTTTCTTGGGGAGGTTCCTTAATCCGCCCAGAAGCGACTGGCTATGGAGTCGTTTATTTTACCCAGCAAATGCTTGAGCACCAAAACGAGGGAATCAAAGGGAAAAAAATTGTCATTTCTGGCTCTGGAAATGTAGCTCAATTTGCTGCAGAAAAATGCCTTCAATTGGGAGGGCAGGTAATAACCTTGTCTGACTCTTCTGGCTATATTGTGGATCCAGATGGAATCGATCAGGAAAAACTAGCGTTTATAATGGATTTGAAAAATGTCAAAAGAGGTCGGATCCACGAATATACTCAACACTATCCAAAAGCCTCTTTTCACAGTGGAAAAAAACCTTGGGAAGTTCCTTGTGATCTTGCCTTACCCTGTGCAACTCAAAATGAATTAGACGGCAAAGATGCCGAACTATTAGTCAAAAATGGTTGCCTCTGTGTGGGTGAAGGAGCAAACATGCCCAGCACTCCGGAAGCCATAGCACTATTTGCAAAAAACAAAGTGCTCTTCGCTCCCGGAAAAGCTTCAAATGCAGGGGGAGTGGCTGTTTCAGGGCTTGAAATGGCACAAAACTCGCTTCGATACAGCTGGTCTAGAGAAGAAGTAGACCAACGCTTGCAAACCATTATGAAAGACATTCACCAATCGTGCATAAAGTTTGGTAAAGAAAAAGACCATGTGAATTATGTAAAAGGAGCAAATATTGCTGGTTTTGTCAAAATTGCAGACGCCATGCTCGCACAGGGAGTAGTTTAAAAAGGTGATCTTAAATGAAAGATACAGTACAAGCCATAGCTTTAGGCTCAGTTCGTTACGGAGACACCAGTCTTATCGCAGCCTGCTATACCAGACAGTACGGTCTTCAATCTTATATGCTAAAAGGCATACTTAGTGCCAAAAGAAATAAAAAGCTGTCAAAATCTTTTTTTGAACCTTTATCTCTTTTAGAATTTGAAGCCAAAAGAAATCAAGATCATAAATTAGGCTACCTACAACAAGTCCACTTGTTGTATCCATACAGCACCATTCCCTTCGATTTAAGGAAGAAAGCTGTAGTCTTTTTTTTAGCCGAAATTATTCACCAAGTGTTAAAAGAAGAGCAACAAGAAGCCAATACTAGTCTGTTTGATTTTATTCAAAAACGCATGCTGTGGCTGGATGAAAATGATTCGATAGGACTGTTTCATCTGAAAACTATACTTGATTTAACTTTATTTATGGGTTTTGAGCCCAATATGTCAGACCGAGATGCCCCCTTTTTTGATCTTGAATCTGGCTGTATGTGTAGATATAAACCGAAAGCCAATTTTATAGAAGGTAGACTAAAAAATTTATGGGTTGGAATTTTAGGCATGAAATTTGACTTGATCTTAGAAATTAAAGTTTCAAAAGAAGAAAAGGCTGCGTTATTAGATTACGCAATAAAATATTTCAAACTACATTTACAACAATTCAAATCACCTAAATCCAAAGAGATATTGAATGAACTATTTAAAGTTTCATAGCATTATCATTTTACTGCTTGGTCCTGTCTGGCTTATGAGTCAGGAAGCTTTAGTCCTAGACGGCATCTCTGGATTTCCTCTTGAGGGTGTAGCCTTATTCAACATTGATAAAACTAAAGCCATCGTTACAAATCAAGAGGGTAAAGCCCCGCTTGAACTGTTTTCAGAAAAGGAGACCATAACAGTTCAATTCTACGGTTTTGAAACTATAGAAATTAATTTAAGTGCAGAGGAATTCAAAAATGGGGTAACCTTGATGCTGGAACCCAAAGACCAAGCGCTTGATGAAGTGATCCTCTCTGTTGCACGAAATGCGACTACCCGAAAGCAAATTGCAGAGAAAGTAACCGTAATTAATGCGAAAACAATTGAACTTCAACGCCCTGCTACAGGTGCAGAATTAGTCGGTCTAAGTCCAGGTGTACGAATTCAAAAGTCACAGGGTGGAGGAGGAAGCCCTGTCATTAGAGGATTTGAAGCCAATAGAATCTTGATGGTAGTAGACGGTGTTCGGATGAACAACGCTATCTACAGAAGTGGGCATTTACAAAACGCCATAACCATAAATCCCAATATCATCGAACGGGTAGAAGTCGTCTATGGATCATCCTCAATAGGATATGGTTCTGATGCTCTAGGTGGGGTCATTCATTACTATACCAAAAGCCCACTGATCAATAGTGAGCAGAAAACATCATCTTCCTCCTTCTCAAGCGACTTTTCATCAGCAAGCAATGCCACTGTCAATTCATTTTCTACAGAAATGAGTTTTAAAAAATGGGCGAGCTTAACCAGCGTAAGCTATTCTAATTTTGGAGACATTCGTATTGGGAAGAACAGAATACACGGCTATTCAATCTGGGGACTTACTCCATTTTACTCAGATAATTCAAGAACGAATTTCAACCCAAAGCAGTTAGAGAACGAAAACCCTTTAATTCAAAAAAATACGGGTTATAATCAACTAGATCTATTCCAAAAGTTTTTAATTCAGCTAAATAATGAAAACCAATTGGTGCTAAACTTTCAGTACTCTGGCTCTTCAGACATCTCGCGTTACGACAAGTTAGTTGAGGAGCGAAATGGGAGTCTCCGTTATGCTGAATGGTACTATGGTCCACAAAAAAGACTCTTAATAGCACCTCAGCTCAAACTCTTCCCACAAAAAAAGTTTTTAAACTCTGGTAAGATTACATTTGCTTATCAAGCCTTAGAAGAATCCCGAAACAGTAGGTCTTTTGGGAGTTTAACACGTAAAATACAAAAGGAAAGGGTAGCTATTTGGAGTCTAAATGGAGATTTTGAATTCAGTCTTACCGATCAACATTCGTTTTCTTATGGTTTTGAGGGAACTTACAATAAAGTAAAGTCTTTCGCTTTTGGAAAAGATCTCATTGTCCAACAAAATAACATTACGGGGCTCTCTCCTTCGTCTCCTTTTCCTACACGTTACCCCAGTAAGGGGAGTTCTTACGACAGCTTTGCTGGTTTTATAAACTGGATTTGGGATTTCAACAAAAAATTAACACTGAATTTGGGACTGCGTTTTACCAACACAAATCTAGAGGCAATGTGGAAAGAATATTACAATATCAATGCACTGCTTGAAATTGTAAATTTAGATGCGACTGCAATTACCCAAACATTAGCATTGACATTTCGCCCCTCTGAAAAAATACAGTGGAATGCCATTATTTCAAATGGATTTCGAAATCCAAATATTGACGATGTAGGAAAAATAAGAGAAAGTAACGGCATATTAGTGGTGCCAAATCCCTATTTATTTCCAGAATACGCCTACAACTTTGAATTAGGGCTCAGCAAATATTTCAATCAATCCAAAAATTATATTTCAATCAGAGGATTCACCACTTTAATTTCAAGACATATTGGTCGGAGCAACTATATTATTTTTGCAGATACTTCCACTCCTGACAATAACACCATTTTATACAATGGAGAGGAAGTTCAAACCATTGCGAATAATAATTTGGGTAATCGATACCTATACGGTGCATCCATAGACGGTAATTTCTCTATCAGCAATCCACTTTCTCTTCGTGGGAGCTTAGATCTTATCAAAGCGGCCAAAAGTCAAAAATACGGTCCTTTACCCTCCATCTCCCCAACCTTTGGTCGTTTGTTTTTACAATACCAAAAAAAGGATTGGTTGAGTCATCTCAGTTATGAATTTAGTGGTAAAAAAGACCCTAATGATTACAGCTTAGGGGGAGAAGACGGTTTAGAAGAAACCCCATTAATTAGTGAAACTCCCGAAGTTTTTGCAGGTTCACCAGCTTGGAATGAACTTTCGTGGTTAGCTCAATACCAATGGAGGGAAAACACTGTTTTTAGAGTTGCTTTAGATAATATTTTTGATGTACACTACCGACCTTTTGCTTCTGGAATATCTGCACCTGGAAGAAATTTAAAATTAGGCGTAAATTACAGCTTTTGATAAGACCTAAAAAAGCACTTTCACATTCATTTTTCATTGCGCTATTTCCTTGAAATTAATTACTTTCGCACATTAAGTCTGCTAATAACAGCCCAAGGCTGAAGTTAAGTAATGCAAAAACTTTTAAAAAATCTGGAAAGGTGAAATTTAAAGAATATACACAGCTGAATTTACCCAAGGTTGCAGAAGAAATTCTAGAACAATGGAAAACAGACAAAACCTTTTCTAAAAGCATTACTAATAGAGATGGACAAACACCTTTTGTTTTTTACGAGGGGCCCCCATCAGCCAACGGTATGCCGGGTATTCATCATGTGATGGCGAGGGCTATCAAAGATATTTTTTGCCGCTATAAAACACAAAAAGGGTATAAAGTAGATCGAAAAGCAGGTTGGGATACTCATGGTCTTCCTGTAGAACTTGGTGTGGAAAAAGAATTGGGTATCACAAAGGACGATATTGGAAAAACCATCAGTATTGAAGACTATAACAATGCTTGTAAAAAAGCAGTAATGCGGTATACCAATGTATGGGATAACCTCACTGAACGCATCGGATATTGGGTTGATATGGACGATCCCTATGTCACCTATACCTCCAAATATATGGAAACGGTTTGGTGGCTCATTAAACAGATTTACGAAAAAAAGCTGCTTTACAAAGGCTATACTATTCAGCCTTACTCTCCCATGGCGGGAACTGGTTTAAGCTCACACGAGCTGAACCAACCTGGCACCTATCAGGATGTCACAGATACAACAGTTACTGCTCAATTCAAAGCTGTTGAATTAAGTCTTCCAAAGCAGTTAAAAAGCAATGTTCCTCTTTACTTTTTAGCTTGGACAACTACCCCTTGGACTTTGCCTTCAAATACTGCCTTAACTGTAGGAGAAAAAATTGACTATGTCGTAGTAACTACCTTCAATCAATATACGCACAAAGCGATTCGTATAATCCTAGCCAAAGAATTAATCCCTAAACAATTCGGGAAAAAATATATCCCTCAAAAAGATCTAAGCAACTATAAAGCAGGCGATAAGCACATTCCTTACCTCATCGAAAACAGTCTGAAAGGAAACGATTTAATCGGCATTCGCTACGAACAGCTTTGGTCCGAAGCACCACTGCCATTGACAAATCCTGAAAACGCATTTCGCGTGATTGCTGGTGATTTTGTAACTACAGAAGACGGAACAGGTATCGTTCACACTGCTCCTACTTTTGGTGCAGACGATGCTAAAGTTGCCAAAGAAGCATGCCCACAAGTTCCGCCTCTTTTAATTAGAGATGAAAATGGAAATTCAGTTCCACTAGTGGATTTACAAGGTCGTTTTAGAAAAGAAGTGGGCCATTTAGGAGGTCAATTTGTAAAAAACGAATACTACCCAGAAGGAGAAGCGCCAGAACGCTCAACTGATGTGGATATCGCAATCCAACTCAAGGAAGAAAACAAGGCATTTAAAGTAGAAAAATACGTCCACTCTTATCCCAATTGTTGGAGAACAGATAAACCCATACTCTATTACCCATTGGATTCATGGTTTATCAAAGTGACGGAGGTCAGGGATCAAATGGCCTCACTCAACAATGAAATAAACTGGAAGCCTAAAGCTACTGGTGAAAAACGTTTTGGAAATTGGCTGGCAAATGCCAACGACTGGAACCTCTCACGGTCTCGCTTCTGGGGGATACCTTTACCCATTTGGAGAACAGAAGACGGAAAGGAAACTCGAGTAATCGGTTCAATAGAAGAACTGAAAGCAGCTGTGCAAGAGTCGGTTGCTATAGGTTTTATGAAAGTCAATCCTTTGGATGGCTTTGTGCCAAATGATTTTTCTGATCCCAATTACGATCAAATTGACTTACACAAACACAGTGTTGATGATATAATCCTTTGTAGTGAAAATGGTAAACCCATGAATAGAGAAGCTGATTTAATCGATGTTTGGTTTGACTCTGGATCCATGCCTTATGCCCAATGGCATTATCCTTTTGAAAATAATGACCTTATCGACCAGGCGAAGTGCTTCCCTGCAGACTATATTGCTGAAGGAGTGGATCAAACTCGTGGATGGTTTTACACCCTCCACGCTATAGCTACTTTGGTTTTTGGACAAAAAGCCTATAAAAATGTTGTTTCAAATGGTTTAGTCCTCGATAAAAAAGGGCAAAAAATGTCAAAAAGACTGGACAATGCCGTAGATCCTTTCGAAACGTTAGATCAGTATGGTCCTGATACTACGCGATGGTATATGATTTCTAACGCCAACCCTTGGGATAATTTGAAATTTGATTTAGAGCGAATCGCCGAAGTACAACGCAAATTTTTTGGAACCTTACACAATACCTATTCTTTCTTTAGCCTTTATGCGAATATTGACGGCTTTATTCCAGAAAGGGAAACTGCCATTGCTTTAAAAAAAAGAGCCGAATTAGATCAGTGGATACTTTCAGAATTACATTCACTCATACGAGAAGTAGATGCTGCTTATGAAGATTATGAACCCACTAAAGCTAGTCGAGCTATATCGGATTTTGTTCAGGAAAAACTGAGTAACTGGTATGTCCGACTTTGCAGAAGACGCTTTTGGAAAGGAGATTACGGTGAGGATAAAATTGCAGCTTATCAAACTTTACATGAATGTTTGGTAACTGTATGTCAACTTGCTGCTCCAGTAGCTCCCTTTTATATGGATCACCTTTATCAGGATTTGAAGTTAAATACTGTTTCGGTTCATCTGAGCGATTTTCCTCAGTTTAAAGAAGAGTTTGTTCAGTCTGAATTGGAAGAACAAATCAATACTGCGCGTTCACTCACCTCATTGGCCTTGTCATTGCGTAAAAAGGAACAAATCAAAGTAAGACAGCCTCTGCAAAAAATGATTGTGCCCGTAAAAAATTCGGCAGAACGCAAACGTATTAAAAATATCAGTCAGCAACTTAAAGGAGAGATCAACATTAAGGAAGTTGAATTGTTAGACGATGAAAACAGTTTACTTGTCAAAGAAATAAAGCCTAATTTTAAGACGCTAGGCCCTCGCTTTGGTAAAGACCTCAGGTCCATAACTCAAGCCATTCAAAATTTGAGTCCAAAACAAATCCAACAGTTGGAGGATGAAAAAAGTATTGTACTTCGAATCAACGGAAAATCAATCCAATTAGAATTTACTGATATTGAAGTCTATTTTAAAGACATCGAAGGTTGGCAAGTTGCCCAAAGCAATGGCCTTACTGTTGCCTTGGACATGAAATTGACTCCTGAGCTGGTCAAAGAAGGTCTTGCAAGGGAATTGGTCAATCGGATTCAAAACCACCGTAAAGACAGCGGTTTTGAGGTTACTGATAAAATTGAGATTTACTTAAAAGAAGAAGCCCAACTCCAAGCTGTGGTTGCAGAAAATAAAAGTTATATATTGTCTGAAACTTTAGCGACTGCTTTAACGTTTAAAGCGACTGTTGAGCAGGGGATTCCTCTCGAATTTGATACCATAAAAACAACCATTCAAATAAAAAAACTAAAGTCATGAGCAATAAAACAAGATACACCGATGCTGAATTGAAAGAGTTTAGAACTTTAATTGAAAAAAAAATTGAAAAAGCAAAAGCAGATCTTCAGCTTTTGAAAAGTGCTTACATGAACGACGGAAACAACGGTACTGAGGATACCGCTCCAACATTCAAGGCATTTGAAGAAGGTTCTGAAACCATGTCTAAAGAAGCAAATACACAGCTTGCTATTCGGCAGGAAAAATTCATTCGCGATTTAAAAAATGCCCTTATCCGAATTGAAAATAAAACTTATGGTGTTTGCCGTGTTACTGGCAAATTAATCAACAAAAAGCGCTTGTATTTAGTCCCTCATGCTACCTTGAGTATAGAGGCGAAAAACATGCAAAAATAGCAGTCCAACATTCTGAAAACAAAAAAAACATACTTTACTATTGCTTGGGCGATAGCTGTTGTAAGTCTGGTTTTAATATTGGATCAAACAAGTAAGTTTTATATTAAACTAAATTATCCGCTGTCTGGTTATGGTGTCCCAGCTATCTTAGATTGGGGAGTTTTTAAAATCCTTTTTGTTGAAAATAGTGGTATGGCGATGGGAACTAAACTCAACGATTTTATTCCATTCATCACTGAAAAAAAAGCAAAACTAGTTCTAACCTTATTAAGAATTATCGCCATTTTTGGGTTGGGGTATTGGTTGTGGGACTCCGTCAGAAAACGAGCACACATACTCCTAAAGTTGGCTTTAGCGCTCATATTTGCTGGAGCATTAGGTAATATCATTGATTCTGTTTTTTACGGACTTATTTTTTCAGACAGCCATAACAATGTCGCTTCTCTTCTCCCGGAGCAGGGTTATGCTCCGTTATTTTATGGACGGGTTGTAGATATGCTGCAGTTTCCCCTTGTCGAATGGGATTGGCCAGATTGGATGCCTTGGATCGGAGGTCAACACTTTTTGTTCTTTCAATACATCTTCAATATAGCCGACACTGCTATCAGCACAGGGGTGGGAATTTTAATTGTATTTAACAAAAGGATTTTCGCTAAAACGGAAAGCTAAAAGCTATAGATTTTATCTGGGCAAACACAGTAATTCAAAGCAATATCCCCCTTATAAATATCCGTAATGGCTTCAATCGGATCAAAAAAAGAGAGTCCTATTTTAACCACCTCTGGTTTACATTGACTTAGAAAACGGTCGTAATATCCCTGACCGTAACCTACCCTATGACCTTTGAGATCAAAAATCAATAATGGAATAAAAACAACCTCTAAAAGTTTGGGATCAAATACAATTCCATCAACTGGTTCGGGTATTTGCCATTTGTTACTGACAATACGAGTGCTGTCTTTGAGTAAGATGTGTTCCAATGCTGTTTTCCCTTTAAGCCTAGGCAAGACAACCTCTTTATCCCTACCCTGCAATAGGGTAAGCACTAGAGAAGTATCCACTTCTGCTTTTGATTCTATTGGTAAAAATAGATGAAAATATTGCTGTTCCCAGATGGGTAAACCCAAGCACCGATTGGCAATAGCAAAACTTTGTTTTTCATGAGTTTCCTCGAGAAGGTCCCTTCTTTTTTTCAGATAAAAGGCTCTAAGCGCTGACTTGGTTTGCCTCATTTTCATTAAATCCTTCAGACATTTATTCAATGCCAAAGAAAATCAATATTTTCGTTTTGTGAAATCAAAACAGCTTGAAATTCAATTAAAAAGTCTTCCCGAGGTGTCGGGTGTATATCAGTATTTCGATAAGCAGGATAAGATCATTTATATTGGAAAAGCTAAAAATCTCAAAAAAAGAGTCAATTCGTATTTTACAAAAAATCACGACAATCGTAAAACAGCACTCTTAGTTAAAAATATTGTTCGTTTAGAGCATATTGTTGTTTCCTCCGAGATGGATGCCCTGCTTTTAGAAAATAATCTGATAAAAAAATACAAACCCCGATACAATATCCTGCTAAAAGACGACAAAACCTATCCGTGGATCTGTATCAAAAAAGAGCCTTTTCCAAGGGTGTTTTTTACTCGAAGACTCGTTAAAGACGGATCGGAGTACTTTGGACCTTTTACTAGCGTAAAGACCATTCGTACGCTTTTGGATTTAATCCGAAGTTTATATCCATTACGAACTTGTAAATACGATTTGAGCAAAGAAAAAATCGAGGCTGAAAAATACAAAGTTTGCTTGGAATTTCACATTGGAAACTGCCTAGCTCCCTGCGTAGGCAGGGTAACTCTAGCAAAATACGGCTCAAATATTGATGCCATAAGAGAGATTATCAAAGGTAATTTTAAATCCGCTCTTAAAGATCTGCGTTTGGAAATGAACAGCTATGCAGAAGCGATGGAGTTTGAAAAAGCCCAATGGATTAAAGAAAAGATTGTAAATCTCGAAAACTATCAAGCCAAATCAACAGTTGTCAATCCGAAAATTAGCCATGTAGATGTATTTTCGGTAATCTCAGACGAGAGTTACGGGTATATCAATTACATACAAGTTTCCTTTGGAGCCATTGTACTTTCACATACTCTAGAAATCAAGAAAAAAATGGATGAATCAGACACCACGTTACTGCAGTTGGGCATCGTTGAGCTCAGACAGTTGTTTTCAAGCACCTCAAAAACAGTTTTTCTGTCAGAGAAAGTCTCTTTGGGCGAAACACTAAAGGTAGAAGTTCCCCAACAAGGAGATAAGCGGAAACTGGTAGAAATGTCGCTCCGCAATGCAAAATATTTTAGAATGGAACGCTTTAAACAAATCAAAATTGTAGATCCCGATAGACACGTAAAGCGTATCATGGAGCAAATGAAAAAAGACTTGAGGCTTCCAAAAGCTCCGTACCATATTGAATGCTTTGACAACTCTAACATTCAAGGCTCAAATCCAGTAGCTGCTTGTGTGGTCTTTAGAGACGGAAAGCCCTTTAAGAAGGATTACCGCCATTATAATATTAAAACGGTAAGTGGTCCGGACGACTTTGCCTCCATGGAAGAAGTGGTTTACAGACGGTATAAACGATTATTAGAAGAAGAGGCTTTTTTACCTCAACTTATAGTTATAGACGGGGGCAAGGGACAACTTTCATCTGCAGTAAAAAGTTTGGATTTACTTGGTTTAAGGGGTAAAATCTCAATTTTAGGTATCGCCAAAAGACTGGAGGAAATCTATTTCCCAGGAGATTCAATACCCTTGTATTTGGATAAAAAATCAGAAACACTTAAAATCCTCCAACGCGCTCGAGATGAAGCCCACCGTTTTGGAATTACCTTTCATCGAAATAAGAGAAGTCGATCCAGTCTAGGCTCTGAATTAGATCAAATCCCAGGAGTAGGACCTGCTACACGTGAACAACTACTACGTCATTTTAAATCAGTCAAACGCATCAAAGATGGGACACAGAAAGAAATAATTGCTCTTCTTGGTCCTCAGAAAGGCAAGAAGATTTTTAAAGCTCTACACCCTTGATTTTTAACATTATTTAGAAGAGTTTCTTCAACATCATCTTTTCTGATTTCTTACCTTTGCCACATGGCAAAACGTATCTTATTTGTACTACTTTTTAGCTTGTACGCAGGAGTCTCTCAAAGCTTCCCTATAGCTTCTTTAGTCCATGTAGAATCATTTAAAGAAGGAGAATGGTTTCAACTCAGACTCCACTACGGCCCTTTTAATGCAAGTTATGCAAGCTTTACTCTGGAGCGCGATACTCTAGGAACAAAACCCGTCTTTCACGCTAAAGGATTTGGTGAAACTACTGGTCTTGCCCGGTGGTTTTTTAAAGTTGAAGATTATTACGAAAGCTATTTTGATGAAAAAACTGGTGCTCCCTATAAGTTTATTCGAAACATAAACGAAGGTGGCTATACAAAAAATATTGAAATTGATTTTGACCACAAACTCAATACCGCCAAAGTGCTCGATAAAAAAAAGCAAAAAACCAATGAGTATGAAATAGAACCAAATGTTCACGATCTAGTTTCTTGTTTTTATTATCTGAGGAATAATTACCCTGAAGAAGGGCTGCCGGTTAATGATACTTTTGATATTAACATGTTTTTTGATAATGAAAATTATGTTTTCAAATTGAAATATTTGGGGAAAGAAACTATAGAAAGTAAATTTGGTGATGTAAAATGCTTAAAATTTCGTCCAATGGTTCAATCGGGAAGAGTCTTTAAAGAACAAGAGAGTCTTACCCTTTGGGTTTCTGACGATAAAAACAGATTACCCATCCGGCTGCAGGCAGACATTTTAGTCGGTTCAATCAAGGCGGATATTGAAAACTTTAAAAATCTAAAACATCCATTTAAAATTATCGTAGACTAAATTTTTTTCTTTTAAAATTATCCATGAATTCATTCAATATCTTGTTGAAAACCCCGAGAGCCATCAATTGCTTATTGGTCTTGTTAACTTTCATTGCTTTGGGATGTAAAGAAGTTGAGAAGGATAAGGTTTTTGTCACTAAAGAAATTAAAAAGGAACCAGCACCGGATTTCTATTTTGGAATAGATCGAAACAATTACTCAGTAAAAGAATTTAAGATTAAAAGAGGGGATACCTTTGGGAAAATTTTAGAAAGCAACGGTATTGACTATCCTGAAGTCTATGCTGTACTTCAAGCCATAAAGGGTAAAGTAAATATTCGTAAACTTACACTTGGAAAGCCCTACACACTTTTTTTTAGTAAAGACTCTATTCCCTCTCCGGAGTATTTTGTCTACCACCCATATGTTTCAACCTACAAAAAAATCCACCTCAGAGACAGTCTATTTGGTGAGGAAGTGGTCAAACCCTTTCGAACTGTTGAGCTTGAAGCAGCTGGAATTATCGAAAGTTCACTTTATGAAACCATGCAAAACAGTGGAATAAATGAAGCACTGACCTACTACCTTTCCGATATTTACGCATGGACAATTGATTTTTTTAGATTACAAAAAGGAGATCGATTTAAAATTATTTACAATGAAAAATTTATCGATGACAGTATTTCTATCGGAATAGAAAGAATCAAAGCAGCCTATTTTGAACACAAAGGAAAACCGCTTTACGCTTTTGAATACATCAGTGATGAAGAAAAAGGGATAGTTGACTATTTTGACGATGAGGCGAAAAGCTTGAGACGAGCATTTTTACAGGGCCCTTTAAAGTTTAATAGAGTCTCTTCCCGTTATAATCTTAGAAGAAGAATTGCTTTTTACGGCAATCGTATCCGTCCCCATAAGGGAACTGATTTTGCGGCCTCCGTTGGAACACCCATACTTGCCACTGCAAATGGAACTGTAACCAAAGCAAGCTATGCCAGAGGGAACGGAAATTATGTGATGATCAAACACAACGGTACCTATTCTACCCAATACCTTCACATGAAAAAAAGAAATGTTAAGGTAGGGCAATTTGTCGAACAAGGAGATATAATTGGCTGGGTCGGTATGACAGGAAATACCTCAGGGCCTCATGTATGTTATCGGTTTTGGAAAAACGGACGTCAGGTAGACCCTTTTAAACAAAAACTTCCTGATGCTAAACCCATCGCTCCAGAACTAAAGTCCAAATTTGCCAGACACATCGTTCCCTATAAAACTAAATTAGATTGCATAGTTTTTGAAACTCAAGCAGATTCAGAAATCGCTGTAATCCATAATCAAAACCAAAATGCAAAAAAAGACCCTTCCTAATAGACCTTTAACTGAAAATTCTTCTTGGAATAGACTACTCGCACACCAGCAAAAAATTGCACAACGCTCAATCCTAGATCACTTTGATAATGAGTCCAATCGCCTGGACTATACCACATTGGAATGGGAAGATTTTTATGTAGATGTTTCAAAAAACAGAATTGACCAAAAGGGTTTTAACATATTGCTTGAATTGGCGAAAGAAAGTGGTCTTACAGAAGCAATAAAAGCTCAATTTTCAGGGGCAGCAATTAATAGTACAGAAAACAGAGCAGTACTTCATACCGCCTTGAGAACGCTCAAAAAAGAGCCTATTTTAGTTGAAGGGAAAAATATCTTGGCAGAAATAGAGGCTGCGCAAAACAAGATGTTTGCTTTTTGCGAAAAAGTCATCTCTGGCGATTGGAAAGGGTATACGGGTAAGCCTATAACTCATGTTGTCAACATCGGTATTGGTGGTTCTGACCTTGGCCCTGCCATGGTAGTAGAAGCCTTAGCCCATTATCAAAATCAATTAGAAGTTCGATTTGTTTCCAATGTAGATGGAGACCATCATGTTGAAGTTTTAAAAGGTTTAAATCCTGAAACTACCTTGTTTGTAGTAGTATCCAAAACATTTACCACTCAAGAAACTTTAAGCAATGCAAACAGTATCCGCCAATGGTTTTTGTCTCAAGCCCCTGAAAGCGGTATTGCACAACACTTTGTTGCCGTCTCTACCAATCTTGAAAAGATCAAAACTTTTGGTATCGATCCTGAGAATACCTTCCCCATGAACGACTGGGTTGGTGGTCGTTTTTCCCTTTGGAGTACTGTGGGTCTAAGTATCTGTTTGGCGGTTGGACCTGATCATTTTAAGGCGCTGCTTCACGGTGCAGGAAAAATGGATCTTCATTTTCAAGAAACTCCTTTTAAACAAAATATTCCTGTTGTTTTGGGACTCTTGAGTATTTGGTACAACAACCTTTGGGGAGCTGAAAGCGAAGCTATCATCCCTTATACAGAATATTTGAAAAACCTTCCCGCCTATCTCCAACAAGGGACTATGGAGAGTAACGGAAAATACGTGGGTCGTGACGGTACGCAATTAGATTATCAAACAGGAACCATCATTTGGGGTGCTTCAGGCACAAATGCACAACACGCTTTTTTTCAATTGATTCATCAGGGAACCAAACTCATCCCAGCCGACTTTATCGGATTTAAAAAATCTCTCAACGGAAATACCGATCATCAAAATAAATTACTCGCCAATTTTATTGCACAGACAGAGGCTTTAATGGCTGGGAAAACTAAAGATCAAGTCATGTCAGAACTCCAAAACTCTGATTTGTCTGAATCCCAACAAAGAGAATTGGCGCCTTTTAAAGTTTTTGAGGGCAACAAGCCCACCAATACCATTTTAATTGAACAATTGACTCCTGAAAATTTAGGTGCTTTAATTGCGCTCTACGAACACAAAATATTTGTCCAGGGGGTTCTCTGGAATATTTACAGCTACGACCAATGGGGCGTAGAGCTAGGAAAACAATTGGCAACTAAAGTCCTTGATGATATTCAAGGAAGAGCACAAAATAGTCACGATCCCTCTACACTAAAGTTGCTTTCTAAAATTTAATATCCTTGATCACCAGTTGTAAACTTACTCTACCGTTAAATTCATTTTCATCCAGAGTATATAAAATAGAAAAGGGATTTTTTTGCTTCACTTTACTGTGATGCTGTCCAAGGCCAAAGCCAATTCCTTGGATTACTATTCCGTTGGGATCGACCAATTCAAGTTTTAAATGGTCTTGATCTTTTCCTACCAAACGACTGCCTCCTTTATCTATACAATTGTGACTAACAAATACCGGTTTCATATTTTTAGGTCCAAAAGGAGCCATCTGAATTAGTATACGGTATAATTTGGAGGTAATGGCATCCAGGGTCAGTTCAGCGTCATATAGCATTACTGGAGCTTTTTGAGAGTCCAATATCCGCTCTTGAACAGCCTTTTCAAAGGCCGCTTTAAACTCTTCCAGTTGAGTTTCCTCTAACGTAAGTCCAGCTGCGTATTTGTGGCCTCCAAACTGAATCATATGGTCTTTACAAGCCTCCAACGCTTGATAAACATCAAAGCCTTTAACAGAACGAACAGAACCGGCTAAAACGTCTTCAGACCTAGTCAGCACTACCGTGGGTCTGTAGTAATTTTCAATCAGACGTGAAGCCACTATACCGATTACACCCTTATGCCAAGTGGGATGATACACCACAGTAGAGGCATTTTGCTTGGCCTCCTCAAGCTCAATTTGTTGAAGTGCTTCTTTAGTAATTCGCTCATCCGTAGAGCGACGTTCCGTATTAAAAAATTCAATGGATCGAGCCAGAGGCAAGGCTTCTTCTTGATTTTTTGCGAGTAGTAATTCTACGGCACTTATCCCTTGATTCATTCTACCCGCAGCGTTAATTCGAGGGGCAATAACAAAAACCAAGTCGCTTACCCGTACCGGTTTTTTTAAATTTGAAAAAAAAAACTGAAAGCCCGCTCGAGGGGCTTGACGTATACGTTCAATTCCCAGAGCACTCAGCAGTCTGTTTTCTCCAGTCATCTGGACTATGTCTGCTGCAATAGCCGTAGCAACCAAGTCCAAATAAACATTTAAATCGGCTACTTCTAGTCCAAAGTGTTGATGTAAGGCTTGAATCAATTTAAATCCAATCCCACAACCGCACAATTCTTTATAAGGATATTCACAATCGGCTCTTTTCGGGTCCAATACAGCTACTGCTTGGGGAAGTGTTGCGTCTGGAAGGTGGTGATCACAAATAATAAAATCTATTCCCAACTCGTTGGCGTAGGCAACTTGTTCATGGGCTTTAATCCCACAATCAAGCGCAATAATTAAATTGATTCCTTGAGCTTTGGCTTCATCAATACCCGCTTTTGAAATGCCGTATCCCTCTTTATAGCGGTCGGGAATATAGGGAACAACAACCTCTAAATGATTTTGTAAATAGGAAGTCACCAAAGCGACCGAAGTCGTCCCGTCCACATCGTAATCTCCAAAGACCATCACAGCTTCTGATCGATCTATAGCTTTGGCAATTCGTTCGACAGCTTGCTGCATATCCTGCATCAAAAAGGGGCTGTGCAGCTGGCTCCATTCAGGTCTAAAATACTCCTTTGCCTGATCAAAATCAGTAATCCCCCGTTGAGCTAATAAATACGCAAGCTCCCTTGGAACATTGAGCTGGTCAACCAAATCCTGCACTTTTGAATCTTCTGGAGGGCTTACCGCTTGCCACAACATACTATTTAGATTTAGTTCCTTCTACTATAATTACAAATTCCCCTTTTGGAGGATGTTCTTCAAAAAAGTGGAGTGCTTCTTCTACACTTCCTCTAAAGTTACTTTCAAATTTTTTACTCAATTCACGTACAACGGCTAGCTTACGTTCGGAGCCAAAATAAGGTAGCATCTGCCCAAGGGTCTTTATAATTTTATGAGGCGATTCATAAAAGACCGTCGTTCTGCTTTCTTCTGCCATTTGTTTTAAGCGACCTTGTTTTCCTTTTTTAGGTGGGAGAAAACCCTCAAAAACAAATCGGTCTGAAGGCAATCCACTTTGAACCAAGGCTGGGATAAGCGCGGTTGGTCCTGGTAAACATTCAACCTTCACCCCTTCCTTAAGTGCTTCGTGGACCAATAGATAACCTGGATCTGATATTCCCGGTGTGCCTGCATCGGAAATCAAAGCGATCGTTTTACCCCTGAGAACCTCTTGAATCACCTGAGCCACTTTTTTGTGTTCGTTATGCATATGAAAACTCTGCATACTCGTTTTAATCTTGTAGTGATTGAGAAGCTTCTGACTAGTTCTCGTATCTTCAGCTAAAATCAAATCTACCTCTTTCAACAATCGTATACCCCTTAGAGTCATATCTTCAAGGTTGCCTATAGGTGTTGGTATCAGATAGATCAAATTCTAAATTTGTTTTAGTTGCGCAGGTTGATTTAAGCGCTAAAATTATTTTGTAAAGTCGACATAAAACGGGCTTCTAAGGCTTCTTTATCTTTCCAATGGGGATATTCAACTTTGACTTTGGTTTGAATGAACTCATCAACCTCATCCCAAGTGCTGTACGTTACTATTTGAGAAATTACTGCTTCGTAAGCACTGACGTTTTCCTCAAATAAATGCTTGATAAACGCAAGGCGATCATTTAAATCGATGGAAAGGGACTGTGCAAACTGATCGTTGAGATTTTTACGCTCTTCAGTCTCAGTCAGTGTGTGAGCTAAGTCAGCTGGGGTGCTTTCAGACTCTTCGGTGTTTTTTGGCACGAAAACGGGAGGTTCTTTGACTGCCTCAAACAAGCGTTCGTAATTTTCAGGTTCGGGCATTTCAGTGACCATATTTTTGATTGTTTCCATCATCGGTGGTACTTCAAATTCTTCCTCCTTGTCCTCTTTCTTCGTCTTAGAGGTTCCTGTAAGGGCTTCTAAAACGGAAGAAAGTTCTGCCTGTTGACGTTTCCACAAATCGGTAGCTGGAGCAATGTCCTCCATTAAAATTTTTTGACAAACGGACAATTCGTACAACTTTTGAATTGCCTGGTGAACTTGGTCAGTGTCCCATTTAGCTTGGTCTTTTAATACCTTTTCAGCCCAAGCATTCAAAGCCATTTTTATTTTCTCTGTCATAAAATAATCTACTTCAACCCAACCGAATTTAATACCTTTGTGTGGATTGGGTTCGGTGACTCCCATTAATTTAGCTGAAAATTACAAAATGTTTTTAGAAAATACTGTTAACACAAACGAACAATTTGGATGGATCGAAGTGATTTGTGGTTCAATGTTTTCGGGTAAAACAGAGGAATTGATCCGCCGTTTAAAGAGGGCACAATTTGCACAGCAGAAAATCGAGATTTTTAAACCTGCAATCGACCTTCGCTATGACGATGAACTGGTCACCTCTCATGATCAAAATCAAATTCCCTCCACTCCTGTACCTGCTGCTGCCAACATCCCCATACTTGCAGACGGTTGCAATGTAGTAGGAATAGACGAAGCCCAATTCTTTGACGATGAAATTGTACAAGTATGTAACGACCTTGCCAATAGAGGAATAAGAGTGATTGTTGCCGGTTTGGATATGGATTATAAAGGAAATCCGTTCGGTCCTATGCCTGCATTGATGGCAACGGCAGAATACGTCACTAAAGTACACGCCATTTGTACCCGTACTGGGAATTTGGCAAACTACAGTTTTAGAACTTCAACTGAGGACGAACTGGTGCTTTTGGGGGAAAGGGAAAATTACGAGCCCCTCTCTAGGGCTGCATTTTTTAGTACAAATCAAAAAAAAGACCTCCCTAAGAAAATGAATAAAAAATCCTAGCACCAAAACCGTTGAACTCACTTCACCTCTACCTCACTCACCTCGATCATAATTTTGGTGTCATTCGCAATCAGCTCAAAACTACTACCCAAATTATTGGAGTAGTCAAAGCCAATGCTTACGGAAGTCTAGCAATCCCTTTTACGAAAAGATTGGTAAAGTTAGGTATCGATAAGCTAGCAGTTGCCTACACTGAAGAAGGCGTTTTTTTAAGAGAAAATGGTATCAAAACACCCATCATGGTCTTTTACCCGCAACAACATACCATACCCGATTTGATTGCTGCGAATTTAGAACCTTGTATGTATTCTAAAGCACTGCTGGAAAATATTGAACTCCTTCTCAACAAAAAAGAAATTAAAAATTACCCGGTCCACATCAAATACAACACCGGTTTAAACCGTGTGGGCTTTCCTATTGACGAAGTAGATTTTGTCCTTCAAAAAACAAAACAATCCTGCTTTAGATTGGAAAGTGTGTACTCTCATCTCGCCGCTACTGAAGATGATCGCCCTTCCAAAAAATGCGATTTGCAAATTGAGCGTTTTAATCAAATCAAAGTGCAGCATATAGCAGCAAGTGAAAAACCACCCCAATTTCACTTACTCAACAGTTCGGGTGTTTTTAATTATCCCGAGTGCCAAATGGATGCCGTCCGCTGTGGAATCGCTTTTCATGGCTATGCAAACAACGTAGCATGGGATGCCCTTTTAAAGCCCGTGGCTGAACTGGAATCCATCATTAGCCAGATTCACCAAGTTGAAAAAGGGGAAACTGTGGGTTATGACAACGGCTGGATTGCCCCCCAAAAGATACAGATTGCAACCCTCCCCCTAGGTCATGCCGATGGGATTGGGCGTCACTTTGGCCACCACAAAGGTCAGGTCATCATTAACGGTCAACAAGCCCCCATCGTTGGAAACATATGTATGGATATGCTGATGGTAGATGTCAGTGGTATCCGCTGTCAGGCTGGCGATCGGGTATGCTTTTTTGACCAAACCCAAACAGCTGCAGCCTTTGCTGAAAAAGCCCATACCATAAGCTATGAATTGCTCACTGGTCTTGGACCCAGAATCAAACGCCAACTCCACGATTGAAACTTTGTTTTAAAACAAACACTTTGTTATTTTTTTGAAACAAAACAAGCTTCTATTTGCTTGGCTTTGAATTAGTAGTATTTTTGCTCCGAATTTAAATCAAACTAATGAAAATTGCGGTAGTAGGTGCCACAGGTATGGTTGGCGAGATCATGTTAAAAGTTTTGGAAGAGCGAAACTTTCCAATTAGTGAGTTACTCTTGGTTGCTTCTGAACGCTCAGTAGGCAAAACCCTTAAATATAAAAATATCGCTTACACCGTTATCGGATTGGAAACAGCTGTCGCTGCGCAACCGGATATAGCACTCTTTTCAGCTGGTGGTTCAACTTCTTTAGCATGGGCTCCAAAGTTTGCAGAAGCAGGTACCACCGTTATTGACAATTCTTCCGCCTGGCGAATGGACAGCAGTAAAAAATTAATCGTTCCTGAAATCAACGGACAGGAATTGACCAAGGAGGATAGGATCATCGCCAATCCCAACTGCTCGACCATCCAAATGGTCATGGCACTAGCGCCCCTACATCGAGAGTTTCAAATCAAGCGGTTGATCATTTCAACCTATCAGTCCATAACTGGAACCGGAGTAAAAGCGGTTCAACAATTAGAACAGGAGTCTCAGGGACTAGAAACAGATGCTGCTTATCCACATCAAATTCATAAAAATGCCCTTCCGCATTGTGATGTCTTTTTGGAAAACGACTATACCAAAGAGGAGATGAAATTGGTCAACGAGACTCATAAAATATTAAATGATGACCGTATGGGAATTACGGCTACTGCAGTTCGTATTCCCGTAATAGGTGGACATAGCGAAGCCGTCAATATAGAATTCGAAAAGGATTTTAGTGTAGCTCGTATTCGAGAATTGCTTGAAAATACTTCAGGAGTAGAAGTCCAAGACGACCCTGTAAACAATCATTATCCCATGCCCATAACAGCGGAAGGTAAAGACGCTGTTTTTGTCGGTCGTATCCGCCGAGATACTTCTCACCCCAATGCATTCAATATGTGGATAGTAGCGGATAACCTTAGAAAAGGAGCAGCTACCAATACTATTCAAATCGCGGAATATTTAATCGCTCAAGGGCTGGTTTAAGTCTAGTAGCCCCTCTTCTTTGGCCTTTTTAAAACCCTTTTTTTATCTTGTTGCTAGCGAACAAATATGGAAATAAGCTTGTTAAAAAATGAATAACTACTTATGTTAAATGCCTATGATAGTTTTACAGCCCGCAATCCCTTACGTTACTATACACTTAGCGTTGTCATCAATTTTAGCAAAGCTAAATCCAAGTGACTACATGTTATCTTGCAAAGCCAGGTCTCTTGGAGAATTAATTACAACATCTTTAAAAAAGAAATAAAAACAAGCCCACAAAACACAATCCTATGTTTAAAGCCTTTTATTGTTGCCTAACTGTTTAGACCAGAATACTGTATAAATTAGGCGGTTACTTTAGTTTTTTTTATAAATTTGCGCCTTAATTGTGGATGAATGGAAGCGATGAAAGAATTTACAATCCCTTTTGTGGGGCTGAAAGAAGGAAAGCATCAATTCGAGTTTACAATCGACAGGACGTTCTTTGCGCATTTTGAGTACGATGATTTTAGTCAGGCAAGCCTTCAGGGGCTGCTGACTTTAGATAAAAAGTCAACTTTTTTGGAGTTGCATTTTAAGGTAAGCGGACCGGTGGTTCTCCCTTGCGATGTTTCCATGGAGTTGTTTGATTATCCGATAGAGGCAGCCTTCGATCTAATCGTCAAATTTGGTATCCCACCCGACAAGCCTTCAGACGAAATTCTGGTCTTGCCCGAAGGAAGCTATCAAATTGATGTGGGGCAGTACTTTTATGAAATGGTAGTATTATCGCTTCCGCAGAAGCGTGTACATCCTGGAATAGAGGACGGCACCTTAAAAAGTGAAATCGTAGAAAAACTCAAAGCATTGGAACCTAAAGAGAAGCATTTAAAAGGGTCCGAAGACCCACGTTGGAATAAATTAAAAGATCTTTTGTAAAAGGGTTAAAAAAGAAACATTATGGCACATCCAAAAAGAAAAATTTCTAAAACAAGAAGAGATAAAAGGCGGACGCACTACAAAGCTGCGGATCAGCAAATTGCGACCTGCTCTTCAACTGGAGAAGCACATTTATACCACAGAGCACACTGGCACGAGGGAAAACTTTACTACAGAGGTAAGGTACTAGTAGATGCAGCGGCAACTGCTGAAGCATAAAAACTCGGCTTGAAAACCATGCCAATCTCACTAGGGCTTTTTTATGGCAATTGTTTTGATTGCATAAAAAAACAACTATATTCACTTATCAATAGATTAGTTTACTGCTACGCATTAGCATGAATCTAGAAAGAACGAATCAAACAAAAGCAGCCATCACAGCTGTTGGGGGTTATGTGCCTGATGCGATTTTATCTAATAAAGATTTAGAAAAAATGGTTGATACAAATGACGCATGGATCACTTCTCGGACGGGCATAAAAGAACGTCGGATTTTAAAAGATCCAAACAAAGCCACCTCCTATTTGGCTATTGAAGCCGCCCAAGACTTAATTTCTAACCACCAGATTGATCCTTCAACGATAGATATGGTCTTGGTTGCTACGATAACACCGGACCTGCCTGTGGCTGCAACCGCAGCCTATGTTGCTTCTTCTATAGGGGCAAACAATGCCTTTGCTTATGACCTAAGTGCTGCCTGTTCAGGCTTTTTATACGGCATGAGTACCAGTGCAGCCTACATCAACTCCGGGCGCTATAATAAAGTTTTACTCATCGGAGCCGATAAAATGTCCTCTATAGTCGATTATTCAGACAGAACCACTTGTGTCATATTCGGTGACGGTGCAGGAGCTGTGCTCTTTGAACCTAGCAGTAACGAATTTGGCTGGGAAGACGAATATTTGAGAAGCGACGGGACTGAAAGAATGTCTCTGCGGATCAAAGCTGGAGGCTCCCTTTATCCTACTTCTCAAGAAACTTTAGATAAAGATTGGCACAATCTGTTTCAAGAAGGAAAAACTGTATTCAAACACGCCGTATCTGAGATGGCCAATGCAGCAGAAGAGGTGTTTAAACGCAACGATTTAAAAGGGGAAGAAATCAGTTATCTCATTTCCCATCAAGCAAATAAGAGAATTGTAGATGCTACGGCAAATCGGATAGGGCTTAAAGGAGATCAAGTACTGATGAATATTGCCTATTACGGTAATACAACGGCAGCAACAATACCGCTGCTCTTAAATGACAATAAATCAAAATTTAAAAAAGGAGACAAGTTGATCTTCACTGCATTTGGCGGAGGTTTTACTTGGGGTGCAGCCTACCTTAGTTGGGCGTATTAAAAATAAAACAATCACTTATGAATATTAAAGACATTCAAAACCTAATCAAATTTGTGGCCAAGTCAGGAGCCCAAGAGGTCAAACTCGAAATGGAAGATATAAAAATCACAATCAAAACGGGGCCTGATTCTCAACAGATTGAAACGACAGGGTTTGTTCAGCAACTCGCTCCCGTTCAAGTTTCTGAACCAGCTCCAGTTGCCCCAGCGACTTCTGTTCCAGCTGCTCAGGCTGAGACTCAGGAAACAGCCGAAGCTGATGATAATCTCATCACCATCAAGTCTCCTATCATTGGAACTTTCTATCGCAAGTCTGCACCTGAAAAACCTCCCTTTGTTGAAGTCGGTGATACAGTTAAAGAGGGTGATGTTTTGTGTGTTATCGAAGCGATGAAACTTTTCAATGAAATTGAATCTGAAGTAAGCGGCACTATCGTCAAAATCTTAATTGATGATGCTTCGCCCGTTGAATTTGACCAACCTTTATTTGTCATCAATCCTTCATAAAACGATCTCATGTTCAATAAAATTCTGATTGCCAATCGCGGGGAGATTGCCATGCGTATTATTCGTACCTGTAAAGAAATGGGAATAAAAACCGTTGCCGTTTATTCAAAAGCAGATGCAGACAGTTTACACGTTCGTTTTGCTGACGAGGCGGTTTGTATTGGTCCTGCGCCCAGTAGTGAATCTTATTTAAAGATGTCAAATATCATCGCTGCGGCAGAAATAACCAACGCCGATGCCATCCATCCCGGCTACGGCTTTTTATCTGAGAATGCCAAATTCTCTAAAATCTGTCAAGAGCACGATATCAAGTTTATCGGAGCCTCCGCAAGTATGATCGATCAAATGGGAGATAAAGCCTCTGCAAAAGCAACCATGAAGGCTGCGGGTGTCCCAACCATCCCCGGTTCTGAAGGGCTATTAGACTCTCTAGAAGAAGCCGCAAATTTGACCAAAAAAATCGGATACCCTGTTATGCTTAAAGCAACTGCTGGTGGAGGCGGTAAGGGAATGCGTGCGGTTTGGAAAGCTGATGAACTCGAAAAAGCGTGGGAAAGTGCCCGACAAGAATCAAAAGCAGCTTTTGGAAACGACGGTATGTATATGGAAAAGCTCATCGAAGAACCTCGACATATCGAAATTCAAATTGTAGGAGACTCCAACGGTAAGGCCTGCCATTTGTCTGAACGTGATTGTTCCGTTCAAAGAAGACATCAAAAATTGACCGAGGAAACTCCTTCTCCTTTTATGACTGCTGCTTTGCGTAAAAAAATGGGTGAAGCTGCCGTAAAAGCTGCTGAATATATCAAATATGAAGGAGCAGGTACCATTGAGTTTCTAGTCGACAAACACCGGAACTTCTACTTTATGGAAATGAATACTCGTATACAAGTAGAACATCCCATTACCGAGCAGGTTATCGATTACGATTTAATTGAAGAACAAATAAAAGTAGCTTCAGGTGAAAAAATCTCTGGAAAAAATTACTTCCCTAAACTTCATTCTATCGAATGTCGAATCAATGCAGAAGACCCTCATAATGATTTTAGACCCAGTCCTGGTGTAATCTCAACCTTGCATTTTCCCGGTGGACACGGTATCCGTTTAGACACTCATGTTTACAGTGGATATGTCATTCCTCCTCATTACGATTCTATGATCGCCAAGCTAATTACTACAGCTCAAACTCGTGAGGGAGCCATCAGTAAAATGAAAAGAGCTTTAGAAGAATTTGTCATTGAAGGGGTAAAAACCACCATTCCATTCCATCTAAAACTGATGAGTAATCCCGCTTATGTCAAAGGGGATTACACCACTAAGTTTATGGAAGATTTTTCTATGGAAGATTGATTTAGAGGTTCAGCTCCCAATAACCAACATCGATCCACTTTTTGAATTTAAATCAGACTCTTTCTAGTTGGCCCACCATTCTAAAACCTAGGTTTTCGTGAAAAAGGACACTCCCCCTATTCGGGAGAGAAATTCCTGCCAGTAGTGTTTTAAAACCAAGTGTTTTTAATTCCTCTACAAGAATACTGTAGATCTTTTTCCCAATTCCCTTCTTCTGATGATCTGAAGCGATATAAACACTGGTTTCCAAAGTATATCGGTAGGCAGATCTCGACTTCCAATAAGCAGCATAAGCATAGCCTACTATTTCATTTTCACAAACCCACCATTTAAGCTGCTTATTTGCATTCATTCGCTTTAAGATCATTTGACTGTCAACGGCCTCTTCCTCAAATGTAACTGTCGAATTTGCTATATAGTTATTGTAAATGATGGCAATTAAAGCTGCGTCTTTAGCCTCTGCTATTCTAATCATATAAAAAGCTAGCCTTTAATCTTGGTTGTAGTATTTTCAGGTAATACTCTAAAACCCATATTGTAAAGTGTAAAACCAAAAATATCGGAATACTGTTCTATCCGTTTTGAAACAGGAGTTCCTGCTCCATGTCCTGCCTTGGTCTCTATTCGGATAAGTGCTGGATTGGTGCCTTGCTGTTTATCTTGTAACTCAGAGGCAAATTTAAAGGAATGTGAAGGCACTACGCGGTCGTCGTGATCGCCTGTAGTAACCAATGTGGCCGGGTATCGCGTTCCTTGAATTACGTTATGCACTGGCGAATAGCCTTTAAGATATTCAAACATTTCTTTGGAATCCTCTGATGTACCATAATCGTAAGACCAACCAGCACCCGCTGTAAATTGATGATACCTCAACATATCGAGTACCCCTACCGCAGGTAACGCAACCTTCATTAAGTCCGGGCGCTGTGTCATAGTAGCACCAACTAGAAGTCCTCCATTAGAACCTCCTCTAATCGCCAAATATTCGGGGCTGCAAATTCCCTCTTGGATAAGGTATTCTCCAGCAGCAATAAAATCGTCAAAAACGTTTTGCTTTTTCTGCTGTATACCTGCTTTGTGCCATTCCTTTCCATATTCTCCTCCCCCTCTTAAATTAGGAACGGCATAAACTCCTCCTTGCTCCATCCAAATGGCATTGGCTATACTGAAAGAAGGTTGAATACTGATATTAAATCCGCCATAACCGTAGAGTATGGTTGGGTTTTTCCCATCGTACTTTATTCCTTTTTTATGGGTGATGATCATGGGAACTTTAGTTCCGTCTGCTGAAGTATAAAAAATTTGGGATGAAATATAATCGTCTGGATTAAAATCAATATCGGGTGACCAATACTGTTCCGACTTTCCTGAATCAGTATCGAAAGCATAAATCACTCCCGGCGAATGGTAGTTGGTAAAACTGTAATACAGTTTCTTTTGCTCCATTTTACCGTTCCACCCTCTTGCTGTTCCTACCCCTGGAAGGTTAACTTGACGGATGTTTTTTCCTTTAAAATTATACTGAACTACTTGGGTAATGGCATCCATCATATAACGTGCAAAGAAGTACCCTCCTCCGCTACTCACGGATAAGACGTTTTCAGTCTCAGGAATCACATCATTCCAATGTTCCTCATTGGGGTGTTTGGCTGTTGCCTTAACCAGTTTTTTATTGGGTGCCTCCTTATTGGTCACTATAAAAAAAGTAGACCCCTCGCTCTCTAAAAGGTAACTGTCCGAGCTGTAATCTTCGTCTACAGCTGCCAGCGGACCGTTGGGACGATCCAAGTCTTTAAAAAAGCTGACGTTGCCCGAAGTTGTCTTAGAAGCCGAAACAAACAGATAGCGACCGTCTTCGGTTACACTGGCACCTACATAGCGGTGTTTTTCTTCCTCAGTTCCTCCAAAAATCAATTTATCCTCAGACTGGGGTGTGCCTAATTTATGGTAATACAGCTTGTGTTGATCCGTCATTTCACTCAATTCACTCCCTTTAGGTTTATCGTAACTTGAATAAAAGAAGCCTTCTTCTTTTTTCCATTCGATCCCACTAAACTTAACATCGACCAGAGTATCTTCTATGATCTTGTTTTCGATAGCATCCAATACAATGATTTTTCGCCAATCACTCCCACCTTCACTGATTGAATAGGCGGCGAGTTTACCGCTTTTAGAAAAACTCAATCCAGCTAAGGAAGTGGTCCCGTCTTCTGAAAAGGTATTGGGGTCCAAGAACAATTCGTCTTGACCTTCCTCCCCTTTGCGATAGACAACATATTGATTTTGAAGCCCATCATTTTTATAGTAGTAGACATAGGGTCCCTCTTCAAATGGGGCAGATAATTTTTCGTAATTCCACAAGCTTTCCAAACGCTCTTTCAATTGGCTTCGAAAAGGGATTTTTTCCAAATAAGAAAAAGTCACTTCGTTTTGTTCTGTAACCCATTCTTTGGTTTCTTTACTGTTGTCGTCTTCAAGCCAACGGTAATTGTCGATTACTTCTTCATCAAAATAAGTATCGACTACAGGGATTTTCTGAGTTTTCGGATAGTTCAGTTGGTCTAAGGACGGAGAACAGGAAAAAAATGCAATAAAGGCAAGTGTGTAGCTAATATATTTCATAAGATCCAGTTGTTTTTTTATCAATGTACAAAAAAAGACCCTTATTCCTCGATGAAGGAAAAGGGCCTTAAAACTTCAGTTATACTTCTTTTAGTAGATGTGTACTTCTCCAGTTTTGATGTCGTACATACCTCCTAAAATTTGAATTTTACCAGCATCCTCCATTTCTTTAAGGACTTGACTTTGCGCTCTGATATTGTCGATGGTCATTTTGACATTTACTTCTGCCACATCGTTTACAAAATCAATATTGGAAGAATTTCTCATGCTCTCGTCTGCAGGTTCTTTTACTGCATCAACTGCTGGCTCAATTTTATTGATCAGTGCAGTGAGGTTTCCAAGGCGGGCGTGGTCACATGCCCCTTTTACAGCACCACAAGCAGTATGTCCTAGGACAAGTACCAATTTGGTTCCTGCGAGCTTAGATGCAAATTCCATACTTCCCAAAATATCTTCATTAACAAAATTTCCTGCGATTCTAACGCTGAAGATATCTCCTATACCTTGATCAAAAATGAGCTCTGAAGAAACTCGTGAATCGATACAACTCAGTACTGTTGCAAAGGGAAATTGTCCCGTACTGGTTTCACTTACTTGCTGCATAAGATCTCTACTCAACTGCTTTTTTTGTATGAAGCGTTGATTTCCATCTTTCAATTCTTGCAATGCTGATGCAGCCGTCATTTGGTCTTGACTTTCTTTTGTTTGTGCTTTCATAATTATTTAGATTTATGGAAACATAAAGTTCATGTTTCGTAGTTATTTAATTTATGATTTTAATTTTTATCATTTAAACTTTATAGATTAAGCGCTTTTTGGAATTTGATTAAAAAAAGCCAACAAAGCTTTCTGGATTGTCAACGGTCCCCCTTTCAGAGTGGATTTTAATACTGATATTTCGCTGACGAGCTTTTATGGTAAAGTCCTCTAATATTTCAATTATGTCATAATCCAGGAAACGGGTTCCTTTTACATCCAACTCTAAAAGTGTCCCTTCTGGAAGGGCATCTAACTCTTTTAGGATGGCTCCTTTGTTAATAAAAGTAACTTCCTCAGCCAAAGTCATCTTAATTCTATGCTTTCCGTTACTCTTATCCTCTATATGTAAGAAGTGGGAATTTTGAAAACTCTTGATCAAGATGACAATAATTCCAACTGCTAATCCCAATCCAATACCTACTAATAAGTCCGTAAAAACAATCCCCAAAATCGTGACTATAAATGGTGTAAATTGTTTCCACCCCAATTGGAACATGGTTTTAAATAGGGCTGGTTTAGCCAGATTGTACCCGACAATAAGTAATATTGCTGCAAGTACGGAAAGAGGTATCTTATTCAGTAAAGTTGGTATCAACAATACGGAAATCAACAAGAAAAAACCGTGCACTATGGCTGAAAGTTTTGATTTCCCACCAGACTGAATATTGGCAGAACTTCTGACAATAACTTGAGTTACGGGTAGGCCTCCGATCATACCTGAAAGAAAGTTCCCAGCACCTTGAGCTATCAGCTCTCTGTTAGTAGGCGTCACGCGTTTTTCAGGATCTAATTTGTCCGTAGCTTCTACACAAAGTAAAGTTTCTAAACTGGCAACCAGAGCAATTGTAAATGCGGTTACCCAAATGTCAGGATTTGAAATCTGATCAAAGTTGGGAAAACTGAATTGACCTAGAAATGAGCTAAAATCACTTGGAACAGGAACGGAAACCAATTGCTCCGCTTTGATTTGCCAGAAGGCACTGCCTTTGGTAAACACAGCGTAAATAATTCCTGCCACTACAGCGACTAATGGACCTTGAATCAATTGAAAAATCTTACCTTTTTTACTGAGTACTTTAGACCACAACAACAAGATTCCCAAACTAGTCGCAGCAATAAGTGTAGCTCCTGGGCTGATGTAATTGATTAAGTTAAAAATTCCAGAAAATGAATTTTCGCCATCAGACGGTAAAAATGAAAAGTCTGCCTCAGGACTGTCGTATCCAAAAAAGTAAGGAATTTGTTTCAATATTATAATGATTCCAATCCCTGTCAGCATTCCTTTAATTACAGAAGAAGGAAAGTAATATCCAATGATTCCTGCTCGGAGTATTCCAAAAATAAATTGAATTATTCCCCCTAACACAACTGCTAAAAGAAAATTTTCAAAACCTCCTAAACTTCCGATCGCCGTAAGTACAATTGCTGCTAATCCAGCAGCAGGTCCACTGACCCCTACTTGCGATCCACTAAAACTACCAACTACAATCCCTCCAATAATTCCAGCTATTAAACCAGAAAACAGAGGCGCCCCACTAGCAAGTGCAATACCTAAACACAGCGGTAGAGCAACAAAGAAAACTACAATACTTGCAGGTAAATCGTGTTTTAAGTTTGATAATAAATTTGAATTTTTCATATAATTTCTGACGACCATAATCGATCGTTCTGTTTGTTTATTTAATATAATGTGAGTAATACTTAAGCTAAGTGATTCCTTATGAAAGGATAATATGTGATTCAGGAGGAGGTATTTGAATCTCGATAATTGAATTGCTGTAAAAATCTAGAGCAACATGAAATAAATTGAACTGTTTCAACAATAGCTGTCTGTTTTCAGCCAAAAACAGATGCTGAATTTTAATTTCGTCAACTTCTCTCTTCTCCTCTTTTTCTTCCTCGCTGTCTTCTTGAAAATCAATATTGACTAATTCGTATGAATTTTCATTTAATAAGGATAAAGACTCTAGAGTTGTTGAAAGTGTAAGCGATGACAACACCCCAATCACAAAAAGGTACTTTACTATACCAGCCGATAAAGTTCTTTGAAGTCTCATTTTTTTAAAGAGTCATTGACTAGTTTTTTATAAAATTCAACTATATTATTCTTTCCTTCCTCGCAGTCTGTCAATTTGGGTAAATGCATTGAGAAATAACGCTGATGATGAGCTCCTTCTATAATGGTAGAAATCAGCATATGAGGGTATTTGAAGTTGGGATTTACCCCTAATACAAATTCAGTCACTCGATCTACTACTCGTGTGTAGGTCTTGTAAAATCCTTTTTCATTTTCTTTCTCAACCTCTTTTGTATGATACACTTTAGAAGATTCGGCTATGATAATTTTATTTAGTGTAACCTCATTGATAAAAGTAAAATTATTGTCCTCTTTGACCTCATCTGTAAGGAGTTGTATGGCTTTTTCAAGCTTTTCTTCTTCACTTTCGATATTGGTCGTTGCAAAGACCAATTTGTACTCAATCCAACTCCAATACCAATTAAGTAGGTAAACTAGAAATGAGTGTTTGCTTTCAAAATATCTGTAAATGGAACTTTCATTAGAGTTAATTCTACTGCCTAGCTTTTTAAAAGTAAAGGCTTCATAACCCAACTCGTGTATCATCTCAATACCGTATTCCACTATTCTTCTTCCTAAGTCTGAAGACTCGGGATCCTTACAAAAAAGACATGAATCGGTTGTTATATGAATTTGTAATTCTTTCATTGAGGATGTAAATATAATAGTGTTACTATTAAAAATGCGAATTCCCCTTAAGTTTTTTATAACTAGCTGAAAATAAGTTTATTCCATTTTGGTTTTAGTGCCCTCCATCAAAATAGATTGGGTTTTAAAATGATTATCTATCTTTTGGAGCAACATTAATTCTGAGGTAAATTGCCAATCAAAGTTAGCCGATTGGTTTGCTGGATGTCTATGATGATCTTGATCGAGTATATAACCTTCAGGTTTGTTCAATATACGTGTTTGACTGTAAACTTCTTCAAACTTTGCTCTTACTTGGTTAAACTCTGCTTTCATCTCGTCCAATCTTTCAAGGGCATCTGCTTCTTCAGTGTCAGTTTGAGCAATATCAAAAGCATTTAAGGTTTGCATCAATCTGAAATTGTAATCCACTAGATTCCCCACTTGATCGTACACCTTCAAATTGAAGCCCGCTTTGGTTCCCTCTGTTTGAATTTGCTGTAAAGTGTTTTGAACTTTTTCTACTATTTCCCGTTGAGCTTTTAATTTGGCAAGACGTTCAGCGTATTTTTCTGACCATGCGCCTTTATTGTCAAAATCCGGTAGATCAATTATATGCTCTTCAATTGGATTTTCTCGCTGGTATAACGAGTTTCTGTGGATGCCCTCTTCTACTAAAAGATTGGTCCAAACACGAACAGGTTTGTCAAGTGCATCGATAAAGGCATAGTCTTCCGATTGAAAACGAGGGCCAAACTTACGGTGTCGATAGGCTTTTTTAAACTCCTCTTTAGAGCGTTTTAATCCACCCCAACTAAATTCTGCAAAGGCATTAATTCCCCTTTTGTACAACTCAAAATGAGGGGAATCATCGTCCCAAAGAGTAAGCAGCAAGCCGTTGTAATTTCTATTAATAGACTGCTCTGCAAAAATCCGAATCTGATCAATGTTACTTTCTCTCTGGGGCATTAAAGTCCATCGTGTCTGTCCTGCAGTAGCTCCCATGACCTGAAACCCGTTGGATGAAAACCAATCCATGGCTTTCCCGTTTCCGTAGGATTCAGCCATGTGGTAATTCCATCGCATATAGACGCAATTTTTGGGAAATTGTTCGATAAAACGATTCAGTTTAGGCTCGTTTGCTTGCCAAACAGAATCTACTATTGCTTTTGGCATTTTGGCGTCGTAAATGGGTCGCATCAACCCTGCCTGCTTCAGTGGCATGTCATCCCAAAAGATTGGTGTTCGGTCGTGCTCCGCTGCAAAAGCGGTCACTTTATTTAACCAAATTATATTTAACTCTAAAGCGCTTTTCCCGCTTTCTCTTCCTGTCGTTTGAACCTCGTCTCCTCCAACGTGTAAATACTTCCCATGGGGAAATGCTTCCAAGGCATCTAAATACAAATCAAATTGAACTTCATAGGTCTCAGGGTCTAGTGGATTAAACGCCCAATCGCTCTTGGGGTCGTCTCTTAGATGTTTATTTTTTTCGTGCTTTAACACAAATGAAGCATGACCCAACCCTTGTACTAAAGGGCTGATTTTAATATTTCTTGCAATGGCGTAATTACTGATAGCCCTCCATTCATCGATGGAAAGTGCATCGGCAGAACTTACTTCTGGTCTTCTTTTATATTGAAGTTTGTCCTCAATTTCGAGTATGATTCCATTGATCTTTAACTGAGCCAACTCATCCAGCAAATCGTAGTAATAGGACTTTTTATCCAAATGGTGTTTCACATCAATCTGAATTGGACGAAAGGCTATTTTGGGGGAATCATTAATTTCCAATAGCGGAAGTTGAGTATCTTGAGCAATAGCATCCTCAAGCAATTGGTTTAGAGTAATAAAGCCGTAAAACAAACCTGGCTTGCTTTGAGCTTGAATAATTATTTTTTCATTCGTAATTTCTAGTCTATAGGATTCTGGAGACTGTGATTTGTAATCTTGGATACTGAATTCTAGTTGAGCATTCTCAGGCTGATCTAGAAGTTGGATTTGTTTTGTCATTCCATACAGTAGAGGTAGGGCATCTCCTGTTGGGCTGTAGGCGAATTTTAATGTATTTACATCAATCTTGGAATCTTCCCCTTTAAAGTTTTGCTCTGCAACTGAAGGAAGTAAACTAAAAGTATTTTGTTGATTAGATACCGGTTGAGAACAACTTAAAATGAAGAGAAAGGAGCAAACGAGTAAGGGATTTAGAAAGTAAAAGCGAGACATAATCATTCAATTTATTTCAACAAAATACAAAAAACACTTACTATATTGGACTAATTAATACACTGAAATTAAGAATGCTGCATAAAATAACCGCTGCTTTTCCTTGGATAGTAACTCTTTCTGCACTGCTTGGATTAGTTTACCCCCCGACTTTTACTTGGTTTCAGGGTCCTTTGATTACCTTGGGTTTGGGAGGTATCATGTTAGGGATGGGGCTCACCCTAAAGGGGGCAGATTTTGTACAAGTTGTCCGCCAGCCGAAATGGGTTTTTCTAGGCTTGGGTCTGCAATTTATTGTAATGCCCCTATTGGGCTGGAGTTTAGCTCAACTTTTTCAACTCCCCCCTCTCTTTGCCGTTGGGATGATTTTGGTTGCCTCTTGTCCTGGAGGGACAGCTTCAAATGTAATTGCCTATTTGGCAAAAGGTGAGGTTGCCTTATCGTTATGTATGACAGCCTGTTCAACATTAGCAGCCATCGTTATGACACCATTTTTGACCCTGCAATTGTCTGGAAGCAGCTTAGATATTCCTGCAATCGGTCTTTTTTACAGTACGCTAAAAGTTGTCTTACTACCCATTGTAATCGGGGTATTGGTCAACAGATACTCCCCAAAAATAGCTTCAAAAATTAATCCCTTTGCGCCTCCAACTGCTGTAATATTGATCTGTTTAATCGTAGCCAGTATTGTCGGTCAAGGAAAAGAAATCATACTGAATTCAGGCTTGTTGCTAATCTTTGCATTGTTGGGGCTACATCTGCTCGGTTTTGTATTAGGTTTTGTAATCAGCCTTGTGATTTTTAAAAATTGGAAGGTTGCTAAAACAATTTCCATTGAAGTAGGTATGCAAAATTCAGGCTTAGGTGTTGTTTTAGCGCGGGAAAATTTTAACAATCCCAGCGTGGCTATTCCCGCAGCACTTTCTAGTTTAATCCACTCCCTTTTGGGAAGTTTTTTTGTGCGTCTTTTTAAGAATAAAGGGTGAATATTATATTTTATGTAAATTCAATAGCTAATTACTTAATATGAGACATTTACTTGTTACAGCATTCCATCTTGTATTATTTGCTTGCAGTCAAGAGGAAAAAAGCAACCTATTACCAAATATTATTTGGTTAGTTGCAGAGGATCAATCTCCCGAATTTTTCCCCATGTATGGGAATCCTACTACAGTGCTCCCTTACCTTACTAGTTTGGCTAATGATGGAGTTGTTTTTGATAACGCTTACAGTCCCGTACCCGTTTGTGCTCCTGCTCGAAGTGCTTTAATAAGCGGGCTTTACCCTTCCTCTTTAGGCACCCACAATATGCGAACTTATAATGCCTACAGAAAAGAAAATCAACCCATTATTGGCATACCAAGTTATTCCCCTCCAGTTCCTCAAGGTGTAAAAATGTTTCCTGAATACCTTAGGGCAAAAGGCTATTACACCTCAAATAATGCCAAAGAAGACTACAACTTTAAAAAAACCGATGGTGTTTGGGATGAAAGTAGTTCCAAAGCTCATTGGAAAAATCGGAGCGAAAATCAAGCCTTTTTTGCTGTATTTAATTTTGGCGTAACCCATGAGTCTCAAATATGGAGGCGAGGCCAAGATTCACTTTTAGTAGATCCAAAAACCGTTCCAGTTCCCCCCATCTTTCCAGATACTGAGGAAGTAAGAAAGGATATCGCCGTAAATTATAGTAATCTGATCAGGCTGGATCGTCAAATTGGAAAAGTTATCGAACAACTCAAGTCTGAGGGGCTTTATGAAAACAGTATTATCTTCTTTTATGGAGATCACGGAGGACCTTTCCCGCGTTATAAAAGAGCTGTTTACGAAACGGGGATAAAGGTGCCTTTAATAATCAAATTCCCAATGCTGGAAAATGCTGGTACTCGAGATCCAGACATTATCAGTTTTATTGATTACGCTCCAACTATACTTTCTCTTGCCGGAATAGAACCTCCAACAGTAATGCAAGGAAAGGCTCAATTTGGAGTGCATCAAGCGGATAAAAAATCAGAATTTATCTTTGCCTCCTCTGACCGTTTTGACGAACAAGTGGATCGATTAAGGGCAGTTCGCCATGGTAAGTTTAAATACATTCGAAATTTCAACCCTGAAATCAGCAATGCCATACCGGTTGCTTACAGAGAACAAATGACCATGATGCAACTTTTAAATCGACTTTGGGAAGCAGGAGAACTTGATGAGCATCCTGCAGCCTGGTTTAAAACACCCAAGCCTAAAGAAGAACTTTACGACCTGGAGCAAGATCCTTATGAATTGAACAATCTAGCTGATCAAACTGCCCTTCAAGACACTTTGATTTTTCTCAGAAATCGTTTAGATAAGTGGATCGTTGAAACTGGTGATTTAGGAGAGTATCTCGAAAAAGAGTTGCTTGAAAAATGGCTTCCGGAGGGTGAACCGAAAACACTAGCTGCTTTAAACAGTGTGGTCAAAGACAATAAGATAGAGCTCAGTCATCCAGAACCTGGGGTCAGCATAGTGTGGAAACAAGCTCAAGATTCCGTCTGGTCTGTTTACATTACTCCATTAGCTGAATCAAAATCCATAAAAGCCAAAGCAGTGCGTATAGGCTATGCAGACAGTCCTATTTTGACGATTGATTAGTATTATTCCGCTCAAATTCTTGACGCTTAAGGAAAATTGATCTACTGGCAAATAAAGCTTCAATAAAGGAGCTTGCATCTGCGATTCCCTTTCCAGCGATATCGAAAGCTGTTCCGTGATCGGGTGAAGTCCGGACTTTATTGAGTCCTGCAGTAAAGTTTACTCCCTTGCCAAATGAAAGTGTCTTAAATGGAATAAGCCCCTGATCGTGGTACATTGCTAAAACAGCATCGTACTTGGTATAGGATTGGCTTCCAAAAAAACCATCTGCAGCAAAAGGTCCAAAAACCAAGTCTCCTCTGTCAAATAAACTTTTGATCAGCGGGCGTAATAAGGTATCGTCTTCAGTACCTATGACTCCTTCATCTCCTGTATGAGGATTAATCCCCAAAATCGCAATTTTGGGCCGCTGGATCCCAAAGTCTTGGATCAAGCTTTTCGTAAGCAAGTCAATTTTTTGAGCAATTTTTTCCTCAGACAGTTTTTGGGTTACTTCCTTAAGCGGAACATGGTCCGTAACTAGCGCAACTTTTAGGCCTTCTGTTATCATAAACATCAGGCTATCTCCCTCCAATTCTCTACTCAGATAACCGGTATGTCCTGGAAAATTAAAGTCTTTTGTTTGTATATTTTTTTTGTGAATCGGGGCTGTAACCAAAGTGTTTAACTCTTTTTTTTTTAAGGCTATGGTAGCGGCTTTTAGGGAACTTAAAGCGGCCTCTCCTGCCAAAGACTCTATTTTACCATGATTGAATGGGAAAGGTTTTTTCCAAGTATTGGCCACATTAATTCTTCCTCGCTTTGGTGAATTAATATTCTTAAGTGTAAAAAAGTCAGAGATGAATTCTAACCGTTTGCTTTCCGTTAGCAAGCTTTGATCATTAGCAAAAACTATAGGGGTAAAAAAATCAAAAAGGCGCTTGTCCTGAAACGCTTTTAAAATAATCTCAATACCAATTCCATTTGGATCGCCAGTTGAAATTCCAACGCTAATTTTTGGGATATCCTTCAAACCTTATCTTTTATGTCTATTTTTGAACACAAATGTAATTAAATTAAAACGCATGTTTACAGGAATAATTGAAGCTTTTGGCCAGGTCACAGCTCTAGAGCGTGAAGGTGAAAATTTACATATCAGCATTGAAAGTGAATTGGCACCAGAACTTAAAATTGACCAAAGTGTTGCGCATAATGGGGTTTGCCTAACCGTTGTAAAATGCGATTCCAAAAACTATACTGTCACTGCAATAGATGAAACACTAAAAAAAACCAATCTGGGCGTTTTAAAAATAGACTCTTTAGTTAATTTGGAACGAGCGATGAAGCTTGGAGATCGATTGGATGGGCATATGGTCCAAGGTCACGTAGATCAAACGGCTCAATGTATAGCAGCTAAAACCCAGGATGGAAGTTGGTTTTATACCTTTGAATACGACAATAGTTCTGATCACATTACCATTGAAAAAGGATCGATAACCATCAATGGTGTTAGTTTAACGGTTGTGAATTCTAGAGAAAATCAATTCTCAGTAGCCATTATCCCCTACACCTATGAACATACTAATTTTAATCAGCTAAAAGTTGGAGATCAAGTCAATCTCGAATTTGACTTAATCGGCAAATACCTTTCTAAATTGTATTTATGCCGTTAATTTTTTTATATTTAAATAAACTATATCAGAATGAATTTTCTTGAATTAGCAACTTTATTGTTGTTCCTAGCCTCTGTTTTTTCTATTATAAATCTCAGAATTTTAAAACTCCCGCATACTATTGGTCTAATGGTCTTAGCTATAGCGCTTTCAATGGTTATTTTAGTCATTGGCTTAGTGGTTCCAGACTTTCTTTCTTTTGCGACCTCTTTAACAAAAGAATTCGACTTTAGTGTTTTACTCATCGATGTGATGCTCCCTTTTTTGCTATTTGCTGGAGCAATAAGTGTAGATGTGCATGAATTACTGAAAGATAAAGTTACCATACTACTACTTGCTACTTTTGGAGTATTGTTTTCCACCTTTGCAGTGGGAACTGGCCTTTTTTGGCTTACCAGTCAACCTCTATTGGGGATGGAATCCCTTGGACTGACCTATGTGGATTGCCTACTGTTTGGCTCGCTTGTCGCACCAACAGATCCCATTGCAGTTTTAGCCATGGTTAAAAAAATGAATCTTTCTAAAATTACCGAAACTCGTATCGCTGGGGAATCGCTATTTAACGATGGTATAGGTGTCGTCGTCTTTTTAACACTACTCAGTATGAAAATCGAAGGAGTAGAAAATATAACCATCCAAAGTATCGGTAGTTTGTTCGCTACAGAAGTAATTGGTGGAATTTTATTAGGTGCAATTATGGGTTACCTCGGTTTAAAACTCGTAAAATATATTGAAAATACCCAAGTTGAATTGGAAGTCCTTATCACCCTTTCATTGGTGCTTTTAGTTCCTGTAATCTCCCATATGTTTCATTTTTCTGCAGTTTTAGGTGTCGTTGTTATGGGGCTGTTTTTAAATCAAAATATCGATACAGATAACAAAACTGACGGGGTTCAAAAAGCCATGGGAGACTATGTATATAAATTTTGGCATTTAGTTGATGAAACGCTTAATGCCATTTTATTTATACTGATCGGTCTAGAAATCATACCTGTATTACAAAACTTTGACATTAGCTATATTGCCATCATTGTATTGGTAATCATCCTGGTTGTAGTCTCCAGAGGTATTGGTGTTTTTGTGCCAATCAAATTGCTTTCAATTAAAAAAACATTTGAGAAAAATACAGCACTCATCATCACTTGGGGAGGCTTGAGAGGTGGGCTAAGCATCGCTTTAGCACTTAACCTACCAGACAGTATAGGAACTGGGAAAGATTTAATATTGATCTTGACCTATGGCGTAGTTCTATTTACAATTTTGGTTCAAGGGCTTACCTTAAAAAAAATTGTGAAATAAAGTTTCTTCAAAGTCTTCGGATTCCTATATTTGAGTCGAGAAGTTTGAGCTGTGACAACAGCTATGTTTAACTAAATGTAGAAAGGAGGTGTCTTATGTCTTATGATAATCATTTGAGGAATACAAGACAGACGGTACCTACTCATGGTCCGCTGTAATATTCCTTATCTATGAATAAAGCGAGCCGATGGGCTCGCTTTTTTTTAATATCCCATACCATGCAAAAAATTCCACAAGTTGATTTGAACGATTTCCTTTCTGAAGATCCCAAACAACGAATAGCATTTGTTCAAAAAGTAGGGGCTTCATTCGAAGAAATTGGATTTATTGCACTTAAAGGGCATTTTTTGGAACCTCAACTTCAAACTGCTCTATACAGTGAAATCAAAACTTTTTTTGCTCTCCCAGAAAAAATTAAAAAGCAGTATGAAATTGAGGATGGTGGTGGACAACGCGGCTATACAGGTTTCGGAAAAGAGCATGCAGAAGGGAGAATAGTAGGCGATTTAAAAGAGTTTTGGCATTTTGGTCAGGACCTTAAACGCCAACCTCAGCTCAAATCTCTTTATCCCGAAAATTTAGGTGTTCAAGAGTTGGAATCTTTTAATACCGTAGGCAATATCGTATTTAGAAGATTGGAAAAAACTGCTCAATTACTCCTTCAGGCCATTTCGCTTTATTTGGATTTAGAAGCCAACTATTTCGATCAATTTATCTTAGAGGGGAACTCTATCCTCAGAGCAATTCACTATCCCCCAATAACCAAAGCTCCACAAGAAGCAGAGCGTGCAGCTGCACATGGAGACATCAATTTAATCACACTTCTGATGGGTGCCCAAGGAAATGGTTTGCAAGTATTAAATCGACAAGAACAATGGATCGATGCTATTGCAGAGCCTGATGAATTAATTGTCAATATTGGTGATATGCTCTCTCGACTGACAAATAATAAACTGCCCTCTACAATCCATAGAGTCATCAATCCCCCAGAAAAAGATTGGGAAAAAGCACGTTATTCGCTTCCCTTTTTTATGCATCCCTTACCCAATATGCCCCTGAATTGTCTGCCTCAAACAGTCGATGAAAAACACCCAAAAAGATACAAAGACATAACAGCAGGTGAATTCCTACATCAACGCTTAATTGCTTTGGGTTTACTCGACGACTGATTCTTGTTTATGCTGTAATTCCGCTAATACCAAGCGCCCTAAAGTTGCTAAAAAAGGAATGCCTATAGAATCAAACTCGTATTGGTCATCGTTGAAAATCTTATTTTCATTTACCAAAATTGTCGCTGTGAGAAAAAAGGATAAGTCGTTTGATTTGTCATGTATATAAGCCACATCAGTCAAAGTACCATAGGCATAACCCACTTTGTTGTAAATCCTGATTTGATCTGTCATCTTTCCCTTTTGATCTCCATAAATAAAGAATTTACCATAGCTATCCCAATGATCCCCATCATCATAATTAGGAGACGAAACCTCTAAGGTGGAACGGCTCATCCAAAATCGAAGGAATTCCAAATCTTTATCGTTTAAAATAAATTGCTGATCAATTGAAAATAGTTGGGGGTAGATCAATCGCATTAATATTCCCTCTAAATCCAAAAGAGAAATTCTGTTTTTAAACCTAAAATCCATGGGAGCTTTTACCACTTCTCCATCCTGTAAGAAGCCTTCTCCTTTGAACACGCCACTAAGCTTATTTTCCCCTTTAAATTTTGATTTTAATGAGTTTTGTTGATACAAGGTATCCCCTGATTCATCAAAAAAAGTATACTCCCATGTTCTTGTGTTATCAGCTCCAAAGAGAAATTTTTGAAAGATTTGAGTCTTTTCCAATCCCTTTTTTTCAAGTTCTTGATTGATATAATCTCTGCCTAAAAAATCAAAGAGATAATTGTAAGCGTCGTTGTCACTGACTAAAAATATCTTTTTTATCAAATGGGCAAGGGTCAGTTTTTCTTCCCTTTGGGTGGTGTCTGTTAGCTGAATCGCCTTGCCTTGAAGATCCCTAATTTCAAATGCTGTTGTCGGTTTTATAGGAATTCCTTGGGTATTGAGTTCATTGAGTTTTTGAAGTGTTAATGCAGCAATAGGGAGTTTGGCTGTGCTTGCAGGGTAGAAATAGTGCTCTTCATCCAATTGAAAAGAAGATCTTAAAAGTTGAGGTGCAGTAGGCTGTTCGGCATTTATTTCAGTCAATACAATTTGGACCTCGTGCTTTTTAAGTTGCTGTCTTACTCTTTTAATCGAAGGATTTGAACTTGACATTACCTTATCTAAAACAGACTGAAAAGGTTTACACTGGAGGAATATAAACAACAGTGGAATAAGGCAGTATAAATATCTTTTAGTTAACATAAACTTTAAAATTTCTTAATTGAAATCGGCAAATATCTATCTAGTTTTGTGTTGAAAGTCTTGGGAAAACGAGGAAACCCTAAGACTTTTTTTATTCCACTTCGAATTTTGAAATATCCTCTACCGAAGTCAAATCGGGCAAATGTTCTTTTACAGGAATACAAATGGTTTTTTGAGGATCAGCAATATTCATCAAACGAAGTGCTTCAGGTAATTCTTTTTCGTTTCGTTCAGGGTGAATTGGGCAACTTTTTAAATATGGATAAAGCAGAGCTCCGTCAAAACTAAAAATATTCATACTTACCCGAATTTCACCTGTAGTGTCTGTATACTGCTCAACTTCTGAAGTATCTGGTTTTTCAATTATATTTTTTAAAAAACCCTCTGAGTCTATATCCATCACTGCAAATTTAGCGATGCGCTCATCGGGAAAATTCAGCCCAGAACGAGCATAGCTAATCAGTGCGTGAGGCACTTTACGCGGCTCTTTTAAACGCTGAAAAACAGCAGATGAGTATAAATTATCCCCGTTACAAACTATAAATTGAGTTTTTTGCAATTCTGGATACTGCTCTAATGCTTGCTCAACAGCATCCGCTGTTCCCAATGGTTTTTCTCTATCCGAAGGGACATGCTGTAACGCAAAACGAATATTGACATCACTGAAGATTTGCCGCTGCTTCCAATATGCTAGTTGATCGTGAAAAGCTTTATTTTCGGGACTTGTTATTAAATAAATGTTAGTATATCCAACTGCTACAGCATTGTTTATTAGGTAATACAAAAGAGGGTGTTGATTTACACCCAAAGGAATCAAACTTTTGTGAACCGCTTGAGCTTGTTTTTTGAGCTCTTCGGTAATGGAACTGTCTTTTAAAGAGCGTTTCATTCTAGATGAGGCTCCTCCAACCATAATTAATAAGGACACTGTTTCTTTCATCTTTGCAAAGATAAATGAACTTCATAAGCATTTTGAGCGCCAGCGTCTTTAAATGCTTGAATTACTTCCTCTTTTGTATTTTCATTTGCCAAAGCCACCATACAACCTCCTCCGCCTGAACCGATAATTTTCGTTCCAAGAGCTCCTGCATTTTTTGCAGCTGACATTTGGGCAATCATTGCCTCAGGAGTATTTTGAATACACTCCTGTAAAATCTTTTGATGGGCATCCACCAACTGCCCTAAGACCTCAAAATCCGGATTGGGTTCTAAAAGAGCACGCTTGGCTTCTTGAGTAATCAAATGATTGTGAATCGCTGCATACCAATAAGGCTGGTAAATAGAAGAAACAAAAGGTAAATACATATGATAATCCTCTTTTTTTGCCTTGTGTATATCAAATTCAGGCTGTTGCTGTTTAACTTCCTTTATGGCGTTTTGGGCGTAATTTCGAGCATTTTGAAGAACTACTAGAGTTTGTTTAGCAATCCCAGATTCTGCAAGAATTAAGCTCCCTATTTTAGGAGTTAAGGCAATAGTCTCCCCTTTTTGGGTATCTATAAAAACCATCCCTCCTTGTGCAATAGTGAACTGATCCATTAAACCTCCCGGCTGATTGAAAAAAATTACCTCAGATTGATAGGCCCATTCTCCAATTTGGGAATCTGCCACCTCCCAAGTTGCTTCTTGAGCTTGAATTAAAAAACGCAACCAGGCGACAACTAAAGCAGAGGAACTTGATACCCCAGCATTTACTGGTATAGTACCTGATATTTCTATAGTATATCCTTGTGTAAATACAGCCCCTTCTTTAGTGAGTACTGCCATACAGGAACGATAGTAGTCTTCAGCTTCTATGGATTGAGAGTTTTCATTTAGATTTATAGTGATTTGTTTATCTAAATCAAGTAGTTGTATAAAATATTGAGCCTCAGTATTCGGAATCGCATTTATCTTGATGTAGCGATCTATTGTTCCTGCAATAACTGGAAGTCCTAAATAATCTTGGTGGTCTCCAAAAAAGCAAATTCTTGCAGGAGCTTGAACAGTGATGGTTGTTTTAATACTAAAATCGAGTTAAGAAATTATCTTTAAAGGTTTCGTGTTTGCCCATTGTTTACGAGTAAAGTCCGGAAATTGCTGTGGTATTCCTCCCTGAGCAACAGAAGCTTCACTTAGAGGTGAAACTGCACTCCACAAACAGCCTTCATAAACATTTTGGTCTAAGGACTCTCCTTCCCTGAGGCATTCTACTATTCTATAGAGCATCATAAAGTCCATTCCTCCATGACCTCCCATCTTTTTTGCCAAAGCCCCTAGGCGCTTGTACATTGGGTGTTCGTATTCTTCGTATATTTTTTCCAATTGGTCTCCTTCTGCCCAACGGTGGTGACTCTCCGTTACCCCTTCAACGCCTCCTTCAAGAGCAATACGTGTTGGGAAACCGGCTAAAATTCCTTTTGTCCCTTGAACCAAATTCAATCGAGAGTAAGGTCTAGGGCTTGTTTCATCCCATTGAATCATAATCGTTCGTCCCAAAGCTGTTTTTACTATAGATGTATTTAAATCTCCTCCTTGGTAATCTAATTGATTCCATTTGTGATCTTGAGGATAGTTTTTTTCAGCATACAATACCCTCCCTTTTGCAGGTGAGGAGAAAGAAACCAGAGTTGAGAACTGATCTTCTCCTCTTCCCAAATTCATATACTGTGCTACAGGGCCAAGACCGTGAGTGGGGTAGAGATTTCCATTCCGCTTGGCGTAATGTGGTGTTCTCCAGGAGCCTGTCCCTCGTTCTTGTTCCTCCATTTGAAAACGAAGTTCATGAATATAAGCTGCTTCTGCATGGAGAATTTCTCCAATTATCCCCTTTCTGCAAAGATTTAAATAAAGTAGTTCATCCCTTCCATAATTTACATTCTCCATCATCATGCAGTGCTTTTGGGTGCGTTCTGAGGTGTCTACAATATCCCACATTTCTTCTAATGTTAGAGCCAGAGGAACCTCTACAAAGGCATGAGCTCCTTGTTTCATAACCTCTATGGCCATAGGAGCGTGATTTTTCCAATTTGTGGCAATAAATACGGCATCAGGCTTTACTGTTTTAAGCATTTCTTTCCACTGGTTTTCTTTTCCAAAAAACCTTTTGATATTTTGATGACGACCATCACCAACAGATTCACAGTTTTTAACAGAGCGATCGACTAGATCTTCGTAAAGATCTGAGATGGCGACAATTTCTGTTCCTTCAATAGTTGCCAATTGTTTTACATGTCCAGTACCCCTTGCTCCAACACCAATTATGGCAATTCTTACTTTGTCTAGTTTGGGTGCTTTATAATCTCCCATATAAGTTCCTCCCGAAGGATTCGCCTCTTTTTCCTGCGAACAAGCAACACTACTTGCCATATAAAGTGAAGCTGTAGATAGGGAAGTTTTTTTTAAAAAATTTCTTCTATTGATAGATTTCATAATCCTGTTTTAATTATTGTTAAGATTTATCAAGGACTTTATGGGATTTCTTTGATTAATAAATTTACGAAATCTTAAATTAATACTATTATCTTAAAGAAAAATCCGCCTTACTGTTTTTAAAAATTTCTATATTTAAATAAATTAAAAACTATGGGGGTAGGTGGAACTGTTCTTGGAAGCCTTGCTGTTTGTTTGATTATTGCCTTAATCATCGAACTCAAGGAGCGACATTTAAACTAATATGGGTTATTTCTTAAGAAATATAGTGGTCTATGGAGCCATAGCTTTTGTGATTTGGATGCTTTATGCCAGTTTAAAAGGTATGAAAAATAAAAAATAGCCTCGTGAAAAATAGATTTTCCTAAAACTATTAATTGCTTTTTAATTGGGTCTTATAAAGAAAATTGGTCTGCTAGTTAGGTTCCTGTATTTCTAATTTTAGCAGAAATAAAAGCTTTCTAAACAATAAAAAAAGCGCCCCAAAGACGCTTTAGTATTGTTAAATAAATTTACGTTTATTCCTCAGTACGACGACTGCCTTCCACATCAAACATTCCCATTAAAGTACCTGATATTTCGTCTTCTTCAATCGTAAGTTCAAAATAGATGTCGTATCCCGCTACATAAGCCTCTATAGTAAAGACACCATCCTCTAGTGTTGTCCCGTCAATTTCAAAATCAAAATCTCCTCCCTCTTGTGGAGTAATTGCAGAGGCATATGCGTCTCCTTCTTTTGTTATATCGAGATAGAGCGGAAGGTCTCCGATATTATCGACTTCAAAAACAGTCATTTGATAGGAGCCCACATAAGGGTCGTTCTTGAGATTTTTTTGAACCCCACATGATACAATAAGAAGTAGGGAAAATAGTGCTAGTGTTTTTTTCATGTTCTAAGTTTAAATTAATTATTCTGTACTCTCAGCTGGAGCGGCAACAATACGATCCCAAATGGTAATTGTGCCACTAGTTTGATCCTTCCAAGTCATTCTATTGTCAGAATTTGAGAAAGAAATCATGTAATTAATAACATTATTACCTTGGACGTATTCATAAAGTCCAGTTTCAGGATTGATAGACCAAGTATAGACTGAAATTGATGGGCTGAGGCAACCTCTGGAATTCTGATCTATTATAATATATGTAGTACTGACGATTTGTTCAGTTATGGTAGCCGTAAATTCCATACATGAATACTCTGGAATAAGCTCAACTAAAGTTGCTTTTAATTCATCCCAAATGGTTACTGAGCCATCAGAATTTGATATTGAATAAACTTGCCATTCACCTATACTCTTATCAGGTATAAGATCGTCTTCCTTGGAGCAACCAAAAAACAAAATCAAAGTTGTAAATGTTAAAACAGAAGCAAATGATCTAAATGTGTTCATAAAGAAATGAGTTGATTTTAAATTTAATCAAAAATATATAAATAAATTAGTTTCTGCGTATAAAGCAGTTTGATAAAAACAATTTTCTTTATGATTAAATCATCATACGATGATTTTCTAAAGATCTTTTTAATACTTTAAAAAAATAAGAAGTCATTTGTGAGAAATATAAGCCTAAAATTGGGGTGCATCCTATCTAAGAAGATAACCCTTAGAAATTCTCTTGTCTCGAAAACAAGGTGGTTTTGGTTGATGAGCTTTACTTTTTTTAATCTTATTTCTCAAACCAAAGAAACTTCAATAAGGCCAAAATTAATCGTTTTAGGAACCGTTCAAGACGGCGGTTTGCCCCACATCGGTTGCGCTAAAAGTTGCTGTTCAAATTTGACTCTTGAACTAGGGGCACACTATCAGGTCACTGCTTTAGCTGTCAAGCAACCAAAAATCAGCACTTCTATTCTTTTTGAAGCAAGCCCTGACATTGTGTCTCAATGGAATCAACTTGAAAATAGTCCAACAGCGGTTTTTTTAACCCATGCCCACATTGGACACTATACAGGTTTAATGTATCTCGGAAGAGAAGCTTTGGGGGCTAAAAATATCCCTGTTTATGTAATGCCTCGAATGCGCTCTTTTTTAAAAAATAATGCCCCATGGAGTCAATTAGTTGAATTAAAAAATATCGAACTTATCAAAATGACAGCTGAACGTCCGAAAATGCTTGGTAGCGTTAAAATTACTCCAATTTTGATTCCCCATAGAGATGAATTTTCAGAAACTGTGGGTTACCGAATTCAAGGGCCTAATAAAACTGCTTTATTCCTGCCCGACATTGATAAATGGGAACGTTGGAATACCGATTTAGCCGAGATACTCAAAACAGTAGATTACGCCTTTATCGATGCCACCTTTTTTGACGAGGCTGAACTTAATTATAGACCTATTGATGAAATACCCCATCCCTTGGTAAAAGAGACTGTTGCTTTGCTGGAAACTTCTCCAAATCATCTCAGAAAAAAGGTTTATTTTATCCATATGAATCACACCAACCCTATTCTTAACCCAAATAGTAAGGCGACAAAATGGGTGCTCAATCAAGGATTCAATATTGCAAGGAAGGGGCAATCATTTGACCTTTAGAGATTATCCTCAAAGCTTTGAAAATCGTTTCATAAAAAATTTCTATATTGGTTTAGATTCATAAGCCAAAAGTAAATCAACCAAGAATTAATTAAGGGACATGTTTATATGAAATTACTTCAATTACTAGCTCTTGTTTTATTGTTTATTCAATGCAGTTTAAATATCCCTGATGCCGTTGTCATTGAAATGGAGAATCTCCCTGAAAAAGTAGATTACAACTACCACATTAAACCAATACTCTCTGACCGATGCTACCAATGTCATGGCCCTGATGAAAAAACCAGAAAAGCAGGTTTAAGGTTGGATTTAGAAGAAGTTGCTTTTTCTCGTTTAAAAAGTGGAAACAAAGCATTTTCCAAGGGAAATCTATTTAAAAGCGAAAGTTTGCACAGGATACTGAGTACTGATGATGAAATAAAAATGCCCCCTCCTGAATCAAACTTAGAATTGAGTTCTAAAGAAAAAGCCGTCCTTATCAAATGGATTGAACAAGGCGCAGAGTGGAAAGAACACTGGTCCTTTATTTCCCCTAAAAAGAAGGCTGCCCAATCCACCGTGGATCATACTATTGATTACTATATTTCAAAAAAGCATGAGGAAAATGGAATGAAATTTTCAGAACCCGCTTCCAAAGAAACACTGGTTCGACGACTCTATTTTGACCTTACTGGTTTACCTCCAACTGTAGAAGAAGTTGATTCTTTCCTTAACAATTCAAGCGAAGAAGCCTATACGCAACTGATAGACAAACTGCTCAATTCTCATGCTTACTCAGAACGAATGGCTGTTGATTGGATGGACTTATCTCGTTATGCTGATTCTCATGGACTTCATGCCGACGGACTTCGTACCATGTGGCCATGGCGTGATTGGGTAATTAAAGCTTTCGATGAGAATATGCCCTACGATCAATTTGTTACTTGGCAATTAGCTGGAGATTTGCTTCCCAATGCAACAAGAGAACAAAAATTGGCAACTGCTTTTAATCGAAATTCCCCCATGACAGCTGAAGGAGGTGTTATCGATGAAGAATGGCGTTTAAACTATGTCTTTGACCGAACCGAAACTATGAGTACGGCCTTTTTAGGGCTAACGGTCGCTTGTGCCAAATGTCACGATCACAAATTTGATCCCGTTTCTCAAAAGGATTATTATCAACTCACAGCATTTTTTAACAATATTAGAGAACTGGGAATGACAGGTGATGATGGGGATTATGGACCCTTATTACCACTACCAGATGAAACTACTGAGCAACATCTTCAAAGATTGGAAAACAGCATCACTCAAATTGAAAAAGAAATTGAACTCAATGCGACTGACTTAGCCTCTTTGGAAACCTATATGGATGAGTTGCCTTCGACCAACAAAGTGATGGATAGCCGTATTGGATATTATCCCTTTGACAAGGTTGAAAAGGACAAAACAAAAAAGAAAAAAGGTCACCCCTTTATTGCAGACGTTAATAAAAATGTAGGTTCACGACTTGCTCCTAAGGTTGTACCCGGGGTAAAAGACAATGCCTTGCGCTTTGAGCAAGATTACGATCGTCTCTACATCAGCAAAGAAATTCCAAATTTTGAATGGGTTGACCCGTTTTCTGCAGGTGTTTGGGTCAATACAAACCAGCAAGATCCAAAGTTTAGACAATTTATTCTCGGCACTACAGGAGGAAAAAACAACTGGTGGCGTGGATGGGACTTTTACTTGGATGGCAGCAATCATTTAAATTTCAGACTCATCAATATAGCGCCAGGAAATATGGTTCATATAAGAACCGAACAAACTATCCAGGTTGAGCAATGGAAACATCTCGCATTCTCCTACAGCGGAAGTGGTAAGGCAGATGGAATCAAACTCTTTATAGACGGAAAAGAGGTTGCGATTGAAAATTTAATAGACAACCTTTATAAATCCATTAAGCCTGTAAGTGCAAGTGGAATGAAGATTGAAGACCGCCCAATATTAGTTGGAAAAAGTTATGAGGGCTCTACAGGTGATAATGGCACTTTCTCAGGAAGCATGGACGATTTAATGTTTTTTGACAAAAAATTAAGTGCTTTAGAATTTGATTTAATTTACAAGTCCTATCAAAATCAAAAAACGCTTCCTGATCATAATTTAGTCAAACAGCATTGGATTGAAAATCATCCCAAGACAGTAGCTCTGGAAAAACAACTCAAAAATTCTCGTAAGCAATGGCTTAAAACCTTTAGTCCTGTGTTAGAAGTAATGGTTATGGAAGAATTACCCCAATCTAGAAAAACCTATTTATACAGTAGAGGGAATTACGACGAGCCCGCTTATGAAGTAAATGCTGCTGTCCCTGAAAAGCTCCCTGCTATGGATCCCGAACTGCCGAAAAACAGATTGGGCTTAGCAAAGTGGCTCTTTGATCAAAAAAATCCTCTAACTGCTCGAGTGGCAGTAAATCGATATTGGCAAATGATTTTTGGTCGCGGTTTGGTTCAAACCTCAACCGACTTTGGTGTCCAAGGGGCACTCCCCAGTCACCCTGATTTACTAGATGCCCTAGCATTAGAATTTATGGAAAGCAATTGGGACATCAAACAACTAATTAAAAAAATGGTGCTGTCTAAGACATACAGACAAACCTCTAAAGCAAGCCCGGAACTCCTAGAAAGAGACCCAAAAAATATTTTCCTCGCTCGAAGCAATAGATACCGCCTTCCTGCTGAAATGATCCGAGATAACGCTCTAGCCACAAGTGGATTACTCGTTAATCAAATTGGAGGTGAAAGTGTTAAACCCTATCAGCCAGAAGGTCTATGGAAAGAAAAAAGTACTTTTTCACTCCGCCTTTACGATTACAAAACAACAAAAGGAGACAGTCTATACAGAAGAAGCTTGTATACCTTTATCAGACGAACCTCACCACCTCCCTCAATGATTGCTTTTGATGCGACTTCCAGAGAGGTCTGCACAGTCCAAAGAGAGAATACCTCTACTCCTCTTCAAGCTTTGGTTCTATTAAATGATATCCAATTTTTTGAAGCATCAAGAGTACTTGCTGAACGAATTCAGAGAGAAGCCGGGACTAAGGTTGAGGATCAAATTAAATACGGCTTTAGACTAGCTACTTCTAGACATCCAAGTGACAAAGAAATCGCGATCTTAAAAGATTTGTATAATACTCAATTAACCTTCTATCGAAAAGACGTTCGAGCTGCAAGAAAAACTATTAGAGTAGGAGAAAAAGCAATTGATTACAAATTTAATCCTGTAAAAACTGCTGCCTTGACTATGGTAGCAAATACCTTATTAAATCACAATGAAACATTTGTAAAGTATTAAGCATGAATTGTAACGAAGACCATCACAATAAAAAATATACTCGGCGGGATTTTCTGACGCGAACTTCTTTGGGTATGGGAGCGTTAACGCTCGGTGGTTTAATGGGGCCCTCTCCTGTTTTGGGGAAAGATCTGATCTCTCAAATGGTTCATGGCAATGGATCTGGAATCCCTCACTTTGTGCCAAAAGCAAAAAGGGTCATTTATCTTTTTCAAAGCGGTGCTCCATCTCAACTCGATTTGTTTGACCACAAACCCTTGCTCAATAAAATGAATGGTAAGGAGACTCCTGAAAGCGTTTTGGGAAATCAGCGGTTGACGGGAATGACTGCTGGACAGACCAGTTTTCCTATGGCAGGTTCTGTATTTGATTTTAAACAACACGGACAAAGTGGTGCTTGGGTAAGTGAGCTTATGCCCCATACCTCAAAAATTGTTGATGAACTCTGCTTTATCAAATCCATGTATACCGAAGCAATTAATCATGATCCAGCGATCACCTTTTTACAAACTGGTTCTCAACTCCCAGGACGCCCTTCGATTGGTTCATGGCTGAGTTATGGTCTGGGTACGGACAACAAAAACCTGCCAGAGTTTGTGGTTCTTCTTACCAAAGACAAATACGGACAACCGCTTTATTCAAGATTGTGGGGTAATGGGTTTTTACCTTCTCAACACCAGGGAGTTCAATTTCGGTCCGGTAAAGACCCCGTTCTTTATCTTGACAACCCCCCTGGAGTAACCCAAGACAACAGAAAAATACAGTTAGAACACCTGAAAGAATTGCAAAAACTACAACATCAAGATGTCGGAGATCCCGAAATTCTCTCAAGAATGAAACAATACGAAATGGCATTTAGAATGCAAACTTCAGTGCCAGAAGTAATGGATGTTAATGACGAACCCGATTACATTTTCGATCTATATGGGGAGGACAGTAAAACCCCAGGAACTTTTGCAGCAAATTGTTTATTGGCTCGAAAACTCATTGAAAAAGACGTCAAATTCGTTCAGCTTTACCATCAAGGATGGGATATGCACGGAGACTTACCCAATCAGATGAGAATTCAGTGTAAAGATACCGATAAAGCGACAGCAGCCTTGATTCAAGACCTCAAACAAAGGGGCTTGTTAGACGATACTCTGGTGATTTGGGGGGGTGAATTCGGAAGAACAAATTACTCTCAAGGCCTGCTTACTCCAGAAAGTTTTGGAAGAGACCATCATCCCCGCTGTTTTACACTATTTATGGCTGGCGCCGGAATTAAAAAAGGAATCACTCTTGGTGCAACCGATGAGTTTGGATACAATATCACTGAAAACCCTGTTCATGTTCATGATTTTCAAGCAACACTAATGCATCTGCTTGGAATAAATCACGAAAAACTCACCTTTAAATTTCAAGGTAGGCGCTACAGACTCACCGATGTTCATGGAAAAGTTGTTCAGGAAATATTAAGTTAAAGATCAGCCTAATGAAAAAAACTAGAAGAGCATTTATTCAAAAATCAGCTGTTGCTGCAGCCAGTTTAACAACAGTAGCCCCTTTTCAAAACATCTTTATCCAAACAAAAAAAATAGTGGAAGAAAATCCAATTGTCGGTCATGGAGATTTTAAGTATCGAGTGGATAAGGAATGGGGAATACAAGACCCTACTCAATTCCCGGTAAACGATTGTCATGAAATGATTCTTGATAAAAAGAACAGAATCTTTATGACAACTACCCACCCAAAAAACAATATTTTGGTTTACGATCGTTCAGGGAAAATTTTAGATGCCTGGGGTACTGACTATCCTGGAGCGCATGGGCTCACGCTATCAACAGAAGGTGAAGAAGAGTTTTTGTTTATTACGGATCCCGATACTCACAAGGTTTGTAAAACTACTCTAGATGGAAAAAAACTACTTCAATTTTTTACACCTAAAGAAATTGAAGATTACAAAGAAGACTCTCAATTTAAGCCGACTGAAACTGCTATTGCTCCCAATGGGGATATCTATATTGCTGACGGCTATGGTTTAGATTTTATCATTCAATACGATTCAAAAGGAAATTACATTCGTCATTTTGGAGGAAAGGGAAGTGCTGATGAAAAATTTGATTGCTGTCATGGAATTACTCTGGATACTAGAAAAGGAATGCAACCTAGTTTATTGATTACTTCTAGAACCGCAAATTGTTTTAAGCGTTTTACCCTTGACGGCAACTATGTAGAAACTATATCCCTCCCCTCATGCTATATCTGCAGACCCGTTCTTAAAGATGATATGCTTTACTTTGCTGTCATAGTAACCAAAGACTGGGGGACTTATGACGGTATGCTCGCTGTACTGGATCAAAACAATCGTGTAGTCTCAATGCCCGGAGGAAATTCCCCAACCTTCAAAAATGGAATACTCGAAACGCCTGTTTATGATCGGAAAACATTTTTAAACCCTCACGACGTTTGTATAGATGATGATGAAAATATCTATGTGCCCCAATGGAATTCTGGTAAAACCTATCCAGTCAAACTTCATCGTGTTTAAAGATGCTTTTACTTGAATTTAGTTCGTTTATTGGTAGGTTCCACCCATTGATGGTACATCTCCCTATTGGGTTTCTGATTCTAGCACTACTTTTCGATTTCCCTGCCATTCGAAGTAGAATGAATAATACCTCTTTGCTTTGGTTTTTTTCTTTTATTTCCTCTGTCCTAGCAATTGTTCTCGGTCTGTTATTGTCCAATAGTGGACATTATATTGAAGCCCAACTTTCACTTCATCAATGGTCAGGAATACTATTAACCGTTCTTTGTGGATTGGGTTGGATGATGCGATCTTCCTCTTTCAATATTCCTGATTTTAAAAAACTAAACAATCTGTTGGTCATATTCGCACTATTGTTCGTTGGTCATAACGGAGGTTCATTAACTCATGGAGAAAATTACCTTTACGAAGGTGCTCCAGAATGGATTAAAGCACAACTTATCGATGAGGAAATTGAGCGAAATTTTACAGATGTTTCTCTAGATAGTATCTATGCTTATAAGGATTTAGTGCAACCCTTGTTTGAAAGAAAATGTACCTCATGCCACAACGATAAAATTCAAAGAGGAGGACTCAATATGACTACGGCAGTAGGATTATTTAAAGGAGGTAGTAGCGGTAAAGCAATTGTACAAAAAGACTTAAATAAAAGTTTAGTTTACAATCGGATTATCAAAGAACAGTCAGATAAAAGGTTTATGCCCCCCGCAGGCATTCCACTAACCTACGCTGAAATTCGATTGATTGAATGGTGGATCTTAGAAGGAGCAAAAATTGACAAACCGCTTTCAGAGCAGGGTTTAAGTTCAGATATCCAGCATTTACTACTCAAACACTACAGTCTTGATTCAAGAGAGAAGCCTTGGTATGAAAAAGTAAGCTTAAAACCCCTTTCTGAGCAAGACTATTCCCGTCTTGAAAAACAGCAATTGAGTTGGCGAAAACTATCAGCAGATAATTCTTTACTTGACATTCGTTTTCAAGGAAAAGCCATAACTGAAGAGACTATATCTGTTTTGGCTGACTACGCTTCCTATATCACTTGGCTAAATTTAAGCGAAGCAAATGTCCAAAACAGTGCATTAGATGCTATTGCACAAATGGAAAATCTCACGAGATTATATCTTCAAAAAAACGACTTATCGGATACAAATTTGGATCTATTGAGTTCTCTCAATCATCTTGAAATTTTGAACCTCCACAGCACTCAGGTTGATAAGCAAATATTTGATATTGCCAAACAACTCCCCGCTTTAAAAAAATTGTATTTGTGGAATACCGCTGTAAGTAGTAATCAAATCATGAGTCAACAAGCTTTATTTCCAGACACCGACTTAGTTGGAGGTCTAGAATAACGAAACCCTTCCCTTTTCGGGAATTGCAAACTGTCGCAGGTAAATTGTATTGCCCCACTGCGTTCGTTCTTTTTTAATTTGAGCAACCACCTCAGCAGGATACTGGCTTTTGTGGCACAATAATGCCTTATAAGCTTGATTATAATGCGCCTCTGAAAAAGAGATTCGAGTCGTTAAATAGCTTGGATCTTGACCTCTTAGCGTCTTTGCTTTGGATGAGGGCAATAAATCTTTAGGAATTCCAAAATAAAACAAATCCATCGGTTGATCCCAAAGTTGAGAAACAAAAATCTGAGTTACAGAGGCACCTACTAAGCGGTGATCCATATGGGTGGTTGCACCATCAGGACCCCAAGTAATAATAGCATCAGGAGCTGTATCAGTTATGATTTCTTTAAGTTCTAAAATCAAACTCTGTACATGAGGAATATGTCCGTCAAATCCTTCGGCTGCTCTCAGTTGGTCATGATAGTCAAGATGAATTAAGTTAACTCCTAAAGCTTCTGCGGCACATTGCATCTCAGCCCTGCGTATGACAGCCAATCTATCACCAGCCTCATAGTCTGTGTATTCATTTACACCCAAACGACCGTCTGTAGCGATAACTAAAGTAACTTCTACGCCTTCTTCAACTGATTTTACTAAAAGAGGGGCTATTGATTGTTCGTCATCTGGATGTGCAAAAATTGCTAATAGCTTTTTTGGCCGTTCTTGGGCATCCATAGAAAGTACAAAAAAACAACTAATGACAGTTAGCGTGGCTTTAATTCTATTCATTCTAATTGAGTATTTAATTAGTATATTGAGTTTTAATTCAACAGTCAATATACAAAAAGTATGTCTCTAAAATCCTTACCCTTGTATCAATTGTTGTTCCTTGGGTTACTTCTATTGAGCTTTAATAAATCATATTCCACAAACGTACAACTGTCACAAACAAATGAAGAAAAACCTCTTCGTGTAGGCATTATAGGATTAGTTCACGATCATGTGCACTGGATTTTTAATCGGAAGGGGGATGATGTAGTCGTGGTCGGAATAGTTGAAACCAACCAAAAAGCGATAGCTAAATATCAAAAGCGATATAACCTTCCCGATTCGCTGTTTTTTAGCAGTTATAAAAGTCTGTTCCAAAAAGCAAAACCTGAAGCAGTATCCGCTTTTAATCAAACTAACAGACACCTTGAGGTTGTAGAATTTTTTGCCCCTCTTAAAATTCCCATCATGGTAGAAAAGCCTTTGGCAACGAATTATGAGGAAGCAAAAAAAATTGAAGCCCTGCATCAAAAATACCAAACTCCTATCCTTACAAATTATGAGACTTCTTGGTATGAAAGTACTTATGAAACAAAAAAAATGGTCGATAATGATCTGCTAGGCGGCTTGACGAAAATGGTCTTCAATACAGGTCACCCTGGCCCTCAAGAAATCGGCTGTTCTCCGGAATTTTTAGAATGGTTGACCGACCCGGTTCAAAATGGAGGTGGAGCTTTGACTGACTTTGGATGTTATGGTGCGAACATTGCAACTTGGTTTTTAGAAGGACAAGCCCCTCTAAGGATCAGTTGTATTGCCAAGCAAACAAAACCAGACCGCTATCCAGATGTGGATGATGACACCACTATTGTTTTGGAATATCCTAAACAACAAGTTCTTATTCAGGCCTCTTGGAACTGGTCCCACAATAGAAAAGACATGCAAGTCTATGGTTCAAACGGTTATATAGATGCCAAAACCAGTAGGGAAATGATCGTATTAGAAAATGAAAAAAAG
>Ga0228615_1000018_pt1 | contig 101937 bp, 83 predicted proteins | sample 16DmetaG_FD_190530 | JGI IMG/M metagenome (GOLD analysis project Ga0228615, IMG submission 190530) | Seawater microbial communities from Monterey Bay, California, United States - 16D | ecosystem: Environmental > Aquatic > Marine > Coastal | place: USA: California | collected 2016-10-17
AGTGCAGCAGAATATTGCATACTATTCCAATGAAAGTTTAATTTTATCAGTTGGTGGATTTCTATTAATCTCATATTTACTAATCCAAAATGAATTTTCCAATCTCTTTAAATCTTCTAATAATCTCAGTAAATCTGCTGAGTCGAAATATGATATTTTCTTGAATATGTACTTGTGGATTATTTTTTTCGGTCTGCTTAGTATTTTTGTAAATGGTTCATCTTCTGTACTTTCTATTTTTACTTCACTATTGAAAGGGTCATCATTCGGTCTCTTCGGTGGACTATTTGTAGGATTCTTATTTAGAGGACATTATTCTTCATTATTTGCTATGGTAATGTTTATTGCATCTTATTTCTTAGTCCCAATGTTAGAATTATCAACTACTGGAATCATGTTCTTCATCATCGGTGGTTCAGTTTTAACTTCATTTTTATTAATTCAAAATAACATCGCTAGTGTCTTTAGTAAAGATTTCCTCAGTAACTATAGATCATTCAAAAACTACATAGGAGAATATCTTTCCATTATTTCAATTATATTCTTTGCAATACTAGTATTCAATATATCTATGATTCCTTTATTATCTGATAACTTAATCGCGATACTATCTCTAATTCTTTTGATAAATGTGACTTACTGGTCGATTAATTTATCTCAAGAACAATTCAAACCTTCTATCCAACAACATCGTAGTACTGCTATTGTATTCATGGTTTTACTACCTTTACTCTTATATCTATTATTACGTTTCTTATTCCTACTTAATCATCCAGACACTGTGATGAGAAATAGATGGGAATTAGCATACGATTTCATGACTCAAGGAAACACGTTCAGAGTGAATACATGGCCTTTTGAGGTTGAACCCGGTGCAGATTCTAGATGGCTTTTCTATAAAGCAGCTATTATTAACTCTGCTCGGGTCACTCTTCTAAGTATATTTTTATGCACAATTTTGGGAATAATTGTAGGAGTTACAAGACTTTCATCGAATAAATTAGCCTCAACATTGGGCACTGTTTATGTGGAAATTTTCCGTAATCTTCCATTAGCAGTTCTCCTTTTCTTAATAGCGACTCAAATGGGACATAAGTTACCATTATTTTCAGAAGAAAAAGAAATTTTTGGCCTAATTTATTACAGTAATCAAGGAATATGGTTTACCACTGTAGCAGACCACTCTAGAATATTCATTGGTTTGATGCTTCTCGGCCTAGTGAAAATAATTATGCGCCAAATGTCAAGAGTAGAACCTCGTAAAGTCAATGATTCAAAGAGGAATTTGATCCAACGGCCATTTCATGTTTTTAGTTGGAAGTTTGAATCTCTAATGACCGACTTATTAGTATTAATTTCAATTTTTGTTTTCGCAATAATGTCATACCCATTCTTCACTTCTGCGTCAGGAGGTTTAAGCTGTATTATCGGAGTATTAATCCTGATTTATTCCCTATTAGTTTACACTAATGTTGATGATTCGGGTATCAATGAGATGGTTATTGATGACTCTGAAAAAGGGTTGCGTAGGTCATTTACAATTTGGACTATTTCCGTAGCTGTCGCCATAGGTATTGCGGTTTCAGCAGGATTTTCTCATCCTGAGTTACTCAAACCCTCTCTCACCTCCTCAGGTTCATGGCGCTTTGCCGAAGGGAAAGGGTTTGAGATTACACCTGCATTCACAGCAATGATACTAGGGCTAACTCTATTCACTGCATCAGTGGTTGCTGAAATTGTTCGTGGGAGTATCCAGGCATTACCCAGAGGTCAAGTAGAGGCAGCAATTTCACTTGGCCTAAGTCCATTCCAAAGATTACGATTGGTAATTCTACCCCAGGCTCTTAGAAGTATGATTCCATTGCTAAATAATCAATTCATGAATGTATGGAAAAATTCTAGTTTAGCAATTATTGTAGCATATAATGATGTATTCTATCAATTCTTAGTTATGGCCAACAATGTTGGGAAATTAATCCCATTATTCCTCCTCCTTCTAGTAACTTATCAGTTTGGAAGTCTAATGATCTCTGCTGTAATGAATTGGTTTAATGCCAGAGTAACGAGCGTGAAAATATGATTCAAGACAAAATACTAGATATTGAACAGTCAGTTATTGGCAAATCTAGTTCACCTTGGGTTAAAGATCATAATGATATCTCTTTTACATATCTTGGAATGGGTATTTCTATAATTTATTCATTACTCTCTTTCATCAATATTACATCTGATGAAGGAACTTCAATTAAAGTAATTATTTTCGCAGCCTTAGTTTTCTTGGCTACTTTCTTAGCAGTTTATCTAACCGTAACTTCGATTCTGAAGCTTTCTTTTAGAAAAAACCCTGCAACTACTTTACTTGGTATTATCAGTGCCTGGATAATTTATCTTGTAGTCTCTGGCTTTGGACATTTCGCATTAATCGATGCTGATTGGGAAGTAGTTTGGGCAAACCGTGTTCTTGTCATTGTGGGGCAATTAATGACAGAGAGTCTCACTCAGTCATATTTACCGAATCAAAGTTGGAGGTTATGGTCCGTTCTTTATCTGACCTTCGCATTAATATCTGCCGCATATGGAACTACTGGTGACAAACCATACAAATTCCTTATTCCATTCACAATATTCTGTGGAGTTCTGATATATATCGCTTGGAATCCCACTGCAATTAATTACAATTCTGATGAACCTGTTATGAAGTTGATTGGTGCGACAATATTATCGTACATTACATTCGGATTATCATATTATTATTGTTCCATAAACGAAGAATATAAAGCAAATAAATTAAGATCATATTTAGCATTAAGTTCTGTTTTCGTATTCTTCTTTGCAGTGTTCATAATGAATCCTCCAGAGGCGGTTCAAGAGTTATGCGCTGATGTCTTTGGAATTTCCTCCTCAGAAAATATTCAATTGACTCGATGTGGAGGCGTTGAAGCATCTCAATGGGGAGGCATTTTTGTAAACTTAATAGTGGCAACTGCCGGTTGTGTTCTTGGTTTTGGAGTAGGAGTAGTTCTAGCATTTGGTCGACAAAGTGAATTGCCATTCTTCAAGTATCCTTCAGTTGCGTTAATTGAGACAGTTCGTTCTGGTCCGTTAATTTGCTGGCTTTATTTTGCCGTGTTTTTACTTCCTGATATTATTGATCCATTTATGGATATAGAAGATATTATGCGTATGTTGCTGATATTCGGCCTGTTTGGAGGATGTTATATCGCTGAAGTGTTACGTGGCGGATTACAATCAGTAGACAGTGGTCAAAAAGAAGCAGCATTAGCACTAGGTCTTTCTCCAATGCAGACAAAACTACAGGTTGAATTACCAAATGCAGTTAGAACTACTCTACCATCAATAGTCAGTGTATTCATTGGTTTATGGAAAGATACGACTTTGCTGTTTATCATTAACATCTTAGATTTCTTTAAGTTAGCTAAAGATTTACCAAATACATCTCCTGGTTACTTAGGGGACTTCCTAGAGCCATTATATGTAACAGCATTGGTATTCTGGATTTTCGCATTCTACCTTTCTAGAATTTCAATGAGAATTGAGAAAGGATTAGGTCTAACAAATGAAGGAGGAGGAGAAGCAGCATGAGTGATGAAGTAATTATAGAAACTAAAGGTGTTAAGGTTAATTTTGGCGATTTTTGGGCGCTAAAGGGAATTGATATGGAAGTAAGAAGAGGTGAAATTATTGTGGTACTTGGACCATCTGGTTCAGGAAAATCAACATTCATTAGAACCTTGAATAGGCTTCAACCTCATAGTGCGGGCACAGTATGTATTGATGGAATAAATATCGATGATGATACAACTGTCGCTGATCTTAAGAAAGTTAGAGCAGAAGTAGGTTTTGTATTTCAGCAATTTAATTTGTTCCCTCATTTGACCATAATGGAAAATATTACACTTGCTCCGATGAAAGTTAAAGGTATGTCAAAGCGGGAATCAGAAGCAAAGGCTCTGGAATTACTAGGTCGTGTAGGAATACCTGAACAGGCTTACAAATATCCAAGTGAACTTTCTGGAGGTCAGCAACAGCGTGTTGCTATTGCTAGGGCATTAGCAATGGATCCTAAAATTATGTTATTCGATGAACCAACTTCGGCTTTAGATCCTGAGATGATTAAGGAAGTACTTGATGTTATGATTGACTTAGCAAGAGAAGATGTAACTATGATTGTAGTTACTCACGAGATGGGTTTCGCTAAAGAAGTTGCAGACCGAGTAATTCTTTTTGATGAGGGATTATTAATTGAAGAAAATACTCCCGACGTATTCTTTGATAACCCTGAGCATGAAAGGACAAAATTGTTCCTTCAACAGATACTTTAGTTGGATTTAATCCAATAAGATACACGATCATAAATTGTATTTCTAAAAGTTAGTAATTTTAGAGAAGGCCCATTGAGACTTACTGAAATTGTTGCCCCCCGTGTGAAGTGTGTTTCATCCCATCCATCTGCTACAACATATCCTCTATGCATGTCGCTAGTAAAAATAGTTGGTTGATCGGTCCATGCCCAATATGTTCCATCATCTCTTCTATCATTTCGAGGAAGATCCCTCGAAACAAACAAATAATGGTTATCAATTTCATTTTCAGAGAAAGTTGTACCTTCAATATTGTTAATATGCCTGTACCAAGCACCTTGACCAAGGAATGTCGAAAATAAACACCCCGAAGAATATTGAATGCAGTTAATTTCTGAATTTTTAGTATCTTCTTTTCTTTGTAACCTATATTTCGATGGTTGATATTGATGAGTGTTTGCAAGTAATAAATCATTTAATGCAGGGTCAGAGCGTATTATATTCCCACTAGTTGTAGAAATTTCTGCTTGCAATCTTGGTAAAATATTTACAATTGCATCATTAGAGAGGGCTTTCCGAATATCTTCTCCGAAATTAATTGGGTCACTACCCATGTAGAATCCATATGAACCGTCGTTATCCATTTCTCTTGGATGACTATTTACACCCATTACTGGTGTTTTCTCATCAACAGAATGAGCAATTGATGTTAGAGTCCCGTCACCTCCCAACACTACAACTAAATTTCTACCAATGAAATCTTCACGACTAACTTTTTCTCTTGCGGAATAGTTTACCTTGACATCAAGATCCTCACTTATATCTTCTAGAGTTTTTTTTATAATTTCTAATGCTTCATCATGGACATCTTCGAAGTTTTTTTTATACACGACTAGAATATTTTGCGACATCCTAACGCCCCTTCCTGATTCCCTCTAAATGGACATCGCATATAGAAACAACGTTGCTGTAATTGAGAAAATAGTATCAATGACTCAATAATCTCTTGACTGATTAACTTCCCGGCTTGTTCGTGAAGGCACTAATAATTGGATTGATTTTGGTCTCGTGTAGTCTTTCTGGTTGCTTGGAAGTTCCTCTTACCGATTGTCCTGATGACGATTGTTTCCCTTTATCATCTGACTCTCTGAATGCAATTCTATCTCTTCCTAATTCATTTAATATCCTAAAGTTGGCTGATGATTATGAACAACTTAGAATAAAAACATCTTCACAAATTGAAATTCAAAATGAAGTCGTATCAATTGATTGGAGCGTTGGAAAGGATGAGTTCTCAAATCTAAGTTCTATAGCTTTGAGATATAATATTGCTAATGCCGCGGTTGATACCGAAGTTATCGAAGGTTCTGGGATTACGAACGTTAGAGTTGGAAATGTTTGGTTCGAAGGGCGTGACGCATTACCTGAATATGAAGACCCATTTTATGAAATTGCAAGACTTGCCACTGAAGATCCGGATGGTCTTTGGCCTCCCTTTAGTTTTGATACAACTGCATTTGATGACGTTGAATGGCAGATTACTGGAGATTTGACTTCCTTACAGCAAGTTGCAACTGGGACAAATGGGACACATACCATCATTTTTGAATTAGGAGGAGCACCACCAATGATAATTGGAATTGAAATTTATGATGGCAAAGGTTCAGATTTTTCACTGACAGTAGAGACTGGAGATTCTGCGGCTATAACTTTACAGGAAAATCTACCTAGAACTGCCGTTCAATTAATTCCTGAAAATAATTCTATTCAATATGATGATATTAGGATTTGGAGCAGTACAATTCCGAATGGTATTTCAGAAGTCGATCCAACTGAACTTGACTTCCATGCTAGGATAGGCTCTTTAAATAATTCTGAGTCTTTGGCAGAAATGAATTTTGCTGATGTTTTAACTAATGTATCTTTAGACGATGGAACCTGGTGGGAATTCTATTGGATGGATGTAGATTTAGATGGTTTCGTTTCAGGTGGTGACTATTACAATATAAGGACAAATTCAACAGTTGAGGCTACTATTTCTGTATTTGATACTTGGGCAGATAAATGGACTGACGATTTTTTGTAATCTAAATATCCACAGGGTCACATTGAAACATCATGTAATTAACGAGTAGATATGAGCGAAAGGCGACACCCACTAAGACGTCTATTGTCGCACCTCAAACATCATCAGTTTACGGTTTTATTAGCATCTCTTTGTTCAATTCTAAATAAATTTTGGGATCTAGCGCCGCCAATACTTATTGGAATGGCAATAGATGTTGTAGTTCAGCGTGAAGAATCTTTTTTGGCGAATTATGGTTATCCTGATCCCAATGATCAGTTCTTGATTTTGGTAGCAATAACAGTAGTAATTTGGGTTTTGGAATCCCTGTTTGAGTATTGGTGGGGGATTTTATGGCGTAATCTTGCACAAACAGCGCAACACGAATTAAGAATTGATACTTATAATCACATACAGAACTTGGAAATGCAGTGGTTTTCAGAACAGTCAACCGGTGGCTTAATGTCTATACTGAATGATGATGTTAATCAACTTGAAAGGTTTCTTGACCAAGGAGCTAACGATTTGTTACAACTTGCGACGACCATCACAGTAGTCGGTAGTATAATGTTCATCTTGGCTCCTGAAGTGGCTTTACTAGCAGTTATTCCCGTGCCAATCATTGTCATAGGTTCATTCATATTCCAGAGAAGGATAGGGGTAAGATACAAGAAAGTAAGGGAAGAAGTTGGTGAATTAAATTCCTTGCTTAATAATAATCTTCAAGGTATTACCACGATTAAGTCTTTTACCGCAGAAGATAGAGAATCCGAACGAGTTAATTTAGCATCTAAATCTTATAGAAATGCTAACAGAGACGCAATCCGTCTCTCTGCCTCGTTCGTTCCATTGATACGAATGGCAATTTTATTTGCTTTCACTGCTAATATGCTTGTAGGCGGTTGGATGGCATTAGATGGTGAATTAGATGTGGGTGCATACGCAATAATCGTTTTCATAACTCAGAGACTTCTTTGGCCATTAACTAGATTGGGGCAAACTTTTGACTTATATCAAAGAGCAATGGCATCAACTACTAGAGTTTTAGATTTAGTAGATACTGAGATAGGAATTATTGAAGGTCATGAGGAGTTAAATAATGTTCAAGGCAATATCCAGTTTAACAATATTAAATTCACCTATCCGGAGAGAGAATCAGTACTAGATGATATAAGTTTCAATATCAAAGCTGGTGAAACAGTCGGTCTAGTAGGTTCAACAGGTTCTGGTAAAACTACCATAACTCGTTTATTGATGAGATTTCATGACCCATTATCGGGCAACCTAGAGATTGATGGAATAAATATTAAAGATTTGAAACTGAACTCATTAAGAAGCTCAATATCTTTAGTTTCACAAAATACTACACTTTTCCCAGGCACAGTAAGGGAGAATATTGCTTATGGAAACCCTGATTCTAATGAAGAACAGATACGATATGCTGCTGGAATCGCTGAAGCATCATTTTTCATCTCAGAGTTACCTGAAGATATGGATACTAATATCGGTGAAGATGGGCATAAACTATCTGGCGGACAAAGACAAAGATTAGCAATCGCTAGAGCGGTTTTGAAAGATGCACCGATTCTGATATTAGATGAAGCTACTAGTAATGTCGATAACGAAACTGAAGCGGCTTTACAGCGCTCAATTGAAAAAATATCAGTGGACAGGACTACCTTAATTATCGCCCATAGATTATCGACAATTAGAAACGCGGATAGAATAATCGTTCTAGATTCGGGGTCAATCTCTGAAGAAGGTACTCATGAAGAATTAATCAGTAATCATGGAATCTATTCGAGATTATGGGCAGTACAAACAGGAGAATTGGAAAATGAGTGAAAAAACATATGGTAATGAAAATTATACCCCTTCAATGAAATTATCAGGAGTATGCGATTCATTAGGAGTTACTGGTAAGAAATTTGGTGATGGAGAATGTGCTGTGAGATGTAAAATTTCAGAGAGTCATTTGAATGCAGGTGGAGTTGCACATGGTGGACTCCATTCAACCATGCTCGACAGTGCTTTAGGAGGTGCTCTTGTTTCAGTAATAAAAAAGGAAGAATGGTGCGCTACTGCACAGTTAGATATTTCATTTCTAAATGCAGCATATGTAGGAGATGTTTTGGTCGCAGAAGGTAAAGTTTTACGTCGTGGCAGAAATTTAGCTCATTGTGATGGGGTGCTTTCAAATCAGGATGGTAAAATTATAGCTACTGCTAAAGGAACATGGGCGATTTGGGAATCAAAACCAAGTAGTATGAAGTAGAACAATTGTGATAATGTAGGCAAAACATTGATTTCATATCGTCTTGCCGATTTATTCATATGGCACGAATTGACTCATTAATTTTAGTTATGCTGGGTGTTGCTCAGATGTTGATTGGAAACTCTGTAACTTTAGAGTTCATAGGAGTTTTATTGCAAGGTACTGGTGGAGGGACAATTGTAATGGCAATATATTTCCTTATTTTCTTATCCAAACATCAGAAAGAGTTTGATGGTGCATATTCAAAATTAGAGAATACCACTTTAGTCAGAAATGAAAGTGGGGAGTTAGAATTTCAAGATGCGAATACAGTAGTTACTAGAGTTATTTGGTATGTAGTTCCAGTTGGTTTGACTATTCTTGGTATGGTTGTTTGGTTAGCAAATCTCGGTTAACAAAACTAACAGGTGCGATTGATGTCAGGTGGAAAGAAAGGCTTCCCTGGAATGTTAGATGATGCGATAGATAATCCTGCATTTGAATTATTAGGCGGTTATCATTTATTTCTTCGTCGCTTCTTAATACCCATAATTCTTGCAATCCTTTTTCTATTCATCTTTGATTTATCTGATAATCTAATAATTTCAGCTATAATTACTGGACTTTCTATAGGCCCAATAATTAATTTAGAAAGATATTTGGCTATAATGAAACAGCGTAAATAGTAATGAATTTACCTAATGTCGCCGAAGAGGTGAAATGTAAGTTTATACTAGAAGGTTTTATGGCATCTCTTGGCGACCTTGATTTATTTTCACTTGTTGGTTATGATGGAGGCGATGGAACATTAGGGTTAATTTTCGCCTCTTCCGCAGTGTTGGGTGGAATTCTTTTCTTGCTATGGTTTGCCTTAATCATGATCGGAGGTATTACAGCAGATGTATTCGATGGATTATTCGGTACAGATTTCGATGCAATGGGTGCAGATGCATCATTCAAGGCACTTACATTCCAAGGAATCATGGCATTTATGATGTTTTTCGGTTTAGCAGGTTTATGGGTTCTAGACAGTTGGGAAAATCCTAATGAAGGTTCTGTAGCCATAGTCGTAGGTTCAATGTCTGGCTTTGCTTCAATGTATGGGACAGGAAAATTATTCCAATTGTTCGTTGGGCTTCAATCCGATGGCACAATAGAAATGGATGATGCAATAGGTTCAGTTGGAACCATATATCTTAGAATCCCAGAAGGTGGAGTGGGTCAGATTCAGGTTGAATCGGGCAGTGCAATGAGGACTTATAATGCAAAAACAGAGGACGGGCAAGCTATGTCGACAGGCGATTTTGCAGAAGTCATTGACGTTGTTTCATCTACATTGATTGTAAAAAGAAAATAATTTTCTAATATGTTTTTCAGATGATGTCGGCAAAGACTTCTTGACCTAGAACTCGTTCAAAGCAATAGAAGTGATATAATGGCAGAGACATCCCCCTACATTACAATAATGATTTTCGCTATAGTTTTGGTTATGGTAGCAACGACAATTTTCTTTGCACAGAGGTACAAGAGGTGTCCTCCTGACAAGATTATGGTAGTTTATGGTCGTACTCAAGGAGGTAGAGCCTCACGGACGATTCATGGTGGTGCTACGTTAGTTTGGCCGTTAATTCAAGATTATGCATTCTTATCTTTAACTCCAATTACAATCAATATAGATCTGAGAAATGCACTTTCTATGCAGAATATTCGAATCAACGTTCCAAGTACTTTTACTGTGGGTATCAGTACTGAAAAAGCGATTATGGCAAATGCTGCTGAAAGATTATTACAACTATCTCCTCAACAAATTGAAGAAATGGCTAAAGAAATTATTTTTGGACAACTTCGTCTAACCGTAGCATCTTTGACAATTGAACAAATTAATCAGGATAGAGATACATTCCTTGAGATGACTAGGACTAATGTAGATACAGAATTACAAAAGATTGGAATCTATCTAATCAACGTTAATTTGGTAGATATTACTGATGAGTCCGATTATATCGAGAGTATCGGTAAGAAGGCAGCTTCAACTGCAGTTGAGAATGCACGTATTGATGTTGCAAATGCAGAGAGAGACGGAGCAGTTGGTGCAGCAAAGGCAAACAGAGTTCGTGAGATTGAAGTTGCAAACAATCTAGCAGAAGCTGAAAAGGGCCGTAAGACTGCTGAAGCAGATCAGCGTGTATATGTTGGTAACCAAGAGGCATTAGCTGTTTCTGGTGAGAACGCTGCAACTGCAATAGTGAAGAATTCCGATGCGGATTTAGCAGAGATTGAAGCCGCAGCTAAACAGCGTGCGGCAGTTGCTGCAGCACAAGCTGAAGCAGAAATTCAGCGTGCTTTCTTCAAGGAAGAAGAAGCAAGATTACAAGCAAGTGAGATTGTTCGCGAACAAATCCAGAAACAACAAATTGAGATTTCTGCAGAGGCAGAAGCGGAACGTCTTCGCCGTATTGCTCGAGGAGACGCGGATGCAATTCTTGCAAGATATGAAGCAGAAGCTGCAGGTATTCAGAAGGTTTTGGACGCTAAAGCTAGTGGTTACGCAGGTTTGGTTAAGAGCGCGGGTGGAGACACCAAAGCGGCTGCAACTTTACTAATGGTTGAGAAGATTGAGAATATGGTTGCGGCACAAGTTGAGGCAATTCGTAACATGAAGATTGACAAGGTGACTGTTTGGGATGGTGGTAGTAACGCCGATGGTTCTTCAGCTACTAGCAATTTCGTAAGTAGTTTAGTACAGAGCTTACCTCCAATTCATGATGTTGCAAAGATGGCTGGTGTAGATTTACCCGACTATCTAGGATCTTTATCAGAAGACAATACAAATGAATGAGGTTCTGTCCTAACTGGATAGTCACCCTCATGAATGATTTGTATCTCGGACTAACATGGACGTTGAAGACGTAGTAATTGTTGGTGGAGCAAGAACGCCTTTTTGCGAGTGGCAAGGTGGAAAAAGGGGAGATGGCCAACCAGGCGGTCTATTGAAAGATACAAGCGCTCTAAAATTAGGAGAAATCGCCATTAAAGGTGCTCTGGAGAAAACAGGAACATCTGCAGAAAATGTCGATCATGTTGTAATGGGATATGCATTACAAACATGTGATCAAGCAATATTTGGTGCTAGACACGCAGGATTAGGCGCAGGTATCCCCCAAGAAGTTCCGATGCTAACTCTATCGAGAATCTGTGGGTCAGGAGTGCAGTCTATTGTAACAGGTGCACAGATGATAATGCTCGGAGAAGCCTCAACTGTGGTTTCAGGAGGTATGGAAAATCTCTCTCAATCACCTCATGTCCTACGTGGAATGAGAGATAAATACAAATTAGCAAGGCCGCCAAAACAAGGTGTAGTTCTAGAAAAAGATATGGAAGATTACCTATTTACGAATTTATTAGATGGCATGTGTGGATCTTTTATGGCCCAAACCTCTGATGAAATATGCCGAAGGAAAGGAATAACTAGGATTGAGACTGATGATTTCGCGGCACTTTCACACAGTAGGACTGCTTCATCAATAGAGAATGGTATATGGGAAAAAGAAATTGTCCCTGTTGGGAATATTACATACAAAGATGAGGACCATGTAGTTCTTGATTCAACTCCTGAGTCTTTATCGCAATTAAGAACGGCTTTTGGTCCAGATAGCCTAGTTACTGCTGGCAATGCTAGCGGAGTTGTCGATGGTGCAGCTGCAGTGGTGATTAAATCAGCATCTCAGGCATCTTCTGATGGTGATTCTCCTTTAGCAAGAATCGTTTCTTGGGGTATTGTAGGTCTAGAACCAGCAATAATGGCATATGGCCCTGTGCCAAGTAGCCGCCTAGCTCTAGAAAAGGCAGGTCTAAATATTGAAGATATTGATAGATGGGAGATTAATGAGGCATTTGCAGGTCAAGCAGTTGCTTGTATCAAAGATTTAGGATTGGATATCGAGAAAGTCAATGTCAATGGCGGTGCTGTTGGTTTAGGGCACCCTCTAGCTGCAACAGGTACTAGATTAGTACTAACTTTAGCTCATGAATTAAAGAGATGTGGGGGTAAATTTGGAGTTGCAACAGCTTGTATTGGGGGCGGACAAGGAATTGCAATGGTTATCGAATCTATCTAAATTACCATTGCTATAATCTCTTGAATGTATTTCAGCATACTAATGCTGATGATTAGTATGAATAGACCAGTAATCGCTTTTACTGGTAAGTATTTTATTGCATATTTAGCTCCCGTAAAAGATAAACACATAACCAATAATGGTACAAATATTCCTATTTTTGTCGCTTCTTCTATTAGATTACTTACATTACCATCAATTAACGAATGAGAAATGATGGCAGTTGGAACAATCATTACCGCTAGCATGAATGCTGTACCTGATGACGATTTACTATCCAATCCTCCATAATTCCTATTCATAGTTACAAAAATTCCTCCGCCTCCTATTCCAAGAAGTCCTGATGACATACCTCCCATAAAAATTCCAGTTAGCCAATATTTTTCGTTCATTTCTCCTATTGCTTCTCCGGTTATGTCTTCTTTAGATAAAATTCTTAGTATTGCTTTATAGCATATCCAAGAAACAATTACTAATGCAATCATTTTTATTATTATATCGCTAACATGTTCGATTAATAAGAAACTTAAGATCACTCCAATTATTGCGCCGGGAATTCCAAATAGCATCCCTTTCTTAGCCATTGTAATATCTCCATGACCTCCTTTCTGATGAGCAAACTGACTACCTAGAGATACTGACCAGACTAAAATTAAAGAACCTAATATTGCGGTTTTAATTTCCCAATCCATGATATAATGTAAAATCGGCATAAAAATAAGTCCTCCTCCTAACCCCAATGGTGAGAAAATAATTGCAGTAGAAAAAATTAGAATCAATGCTAATATTGTAAATGGCTCCATTATAACTCTCCTTATTCCTAATTTATGAAAAGATTATTATTGTCAAATAACTACTGATTGACATACAAATTGTTGCAATCAAACCTACTATTAATATCGGTCCTCCAGCATTTTTCATACTTTCTTTATTTATGAAAAATCCAACTGATGCAAGTAAAGGTAGTAGCAATATTTTACCTACAGAAGCCAGATGATTGGAAACTTCTGTAGGCATCAACCATGTCGATAATATTGCAGTTATGATGAAACCGGGTACGAAATATGGAATTGTCCCAATCTTAAATTTCTCGCCTTCAACCTTTGTATTATAATTCGCTATTATTGCGCATAATGGGACTATTATGATCAATAATGAGACTCTCGATAATTTTACAGTTGTTGCTATCACTATTGCTTCGGGCCCTATACTTTCTCCTGCTGCGATTGCTTGAGGTACTGCATGGATTACAGAACCTGCCCATATTCCTGCTTGTTCCTCTGTCAAATTCAATAATTTTGACAGAACTGGAATTGTGAAAAATGTAATCAAACCTAACAAATTAATTATTGCAAGTATTACTCCTACTTTTTCTTCTTTTAATTTTAGCCCCGGTGATACTGCTATGACAGCACTATTTCCACAGATTGCTCCACCAGTTCCAAGTGCCAAACTAGTTTCTAAATCTAATTTCAAGTATTTCCCGATAAAGTAACATGCCATGAAACTAGTTACTGCTGTGATAATAACAACAAATAGTCCGAGGGGTCCTATTTCTGATTTTAACAATGACGTTAATTCTAAACCAAAACCAAGTAGAATTATTGCTATTGGCATTATTACTTTAATCATCCATTTCCCTCCTTTTTCGGCATTAGAGGTTAAATTTGCTAATATAGCACCCATTATCAATGCTAAAGTACTAGCTCCGATATTAATGTTTAAATCATTAAAAAATACATTTGTTAAGTATGCTAGTAGGCTGATTATAATGGCACAGAAGATTCCGAATTTTCCATCCATCATTCCACCTTTTCAAATTAAACCACTGGATATTAATCCTGCTGCTAGAAAAGTTCCGGCGGTAGAACCTAAGTTTCCTAAGGAGGTAACCATAATCACTCGTCCAACTTTATTTTTAAAGAACATACCATAAAAACTAGGGAAATCTAAAAAATCACCAGCATCCTTTCCTGTTGGAGGACTAACTTTCAACTGAGTATATCCTGCAAACCACCCTGCTGCTAAACTTGGATTCAGTGAAGTAATTGGTGATGCTAATGCTCCTGCGATTACAGAAAGAGGGTGCCCTCTGGCAATTATGACTCCGAGTCCGGTAAGTGCGGAATTTAATGCCAACCAGATTAATGCTGAGTCCCAGACGGTATTGAAATCTCCTTTTATTCCACTCCATATAACAGCCATAATTAAGAAAATCGGAATTGCTAACATCAGATATTTAGGCCAATTAGGTTTCTTAGGCTGTTCTCTAAGTTCAGATAATTTCGATGTAGATTCAATTGTTGATTTCTTCAGATTCTCTTGGATACCTGAAATATGACCTGCTCCAACAACTGCTAAAATTTTCCCTTTTCCGCGTATTTGTTGTATTCTTCCAGTTAAGAACAAGTCTCTCTCATCGATTAGAACGTGTCCTGCATTAGGTGCAATTTTATACACATCTTCCATCATACTACTAAGAAGATCACTATCCTCTAGTAATTCTTCTAAATCGAAATCATCCTCCTCTTGATCATCTAATAATGAAGTAATAACTCTAATTTTTTCTCTAAATCCCATTTTATGCCATGCTCTTCTTAGAGTAATAACTACGTCTCTATCAATTAGCTCGACAGGAATTTCTAATTCTTCCGCGAGATTGATTGCTTCCAATAATTCTGCTCCAGGTTTTTCTCCCGAATCAATTCCCATTTTTCTTTGTTGAACAGACAAAGCAGATTGAAGAATAATCATCGCTGATTTCCCTTCACTGATTATTTTCAATAAATCTTCATTATCTATTCCTTCGGGCTTTTTCAAAGCAGATAATCTTGATTGACATAATTCTACAGCAACTATATCGGGTTTGTATAAGTTAATTTGTTCTCTGACAAGATTAACTGAAGTTTTACTGACATGAGCTGTCCCTAATAAACGAAGATTTTCATCAATATCAACTATATTTTTAGTAATAATAGTCATTAGTAATCCTCCAAAGATGACATTGCGCGAAACAAGTCTGCGTGTTCTGCGACATCATGGACCCTGATGATATCTACGGCTTTCAATTTCGACATTGCTGCTATTCCAAGAGTCCCTGCTAATCGGTCTCTTGTTTCAATTCTCCCCAATAATTCGGAAAACATGCTTTTCCTACTTACTCCCCACATTAGCCTAACGTTGCTCATGGGAATAATTTTTCTGCCAGATTTTAATAGCAATAGATTATGCTCTAATGATTTCCCGAATCCTATTCCTGGATCGACAATTATTCTTTCCCGATCTATCCCTTCTCTAATAAGTAAACTTACTTTTTCATTCAATCTACTTCTTACCTCGGCTACTACGTCATCATATTGAGGGTTATCTTGCATATTTTCTGGTAAACCTTTCATGTGCATCAGACAGATATAACAGTCACTCTGTTTTATGACATTAATCATATTTTCATCACTAAGTGCAGAAATATCATTAATCATATCTGCTCCTTCTTTTAAAGAAAGCTCAGCCACTTTCGATCTTCGTGTATCTACAGATATTCCAATTTCAGGAAATTTCTCCCTTAATTCTCTGATTACTGGTATTACTCTAGATATTTCTTCATCTTCTTCTACAGGTTCTGCGCCTGGTCTGGTTGATTCACCTCCAACATCTAACCAATCTGCTCCGTTTTGAATCATTGATTCCGCAATCTTAATCGCCTCAGAAATATTATTACTCCTTGAATCTTCAAAAAAAGAGTCAGGAGTGACATTTATTACGCCCATAATTCTTGGATAACCGTCTTTTCGGCAAACTACCAAGGGTCTCCAGTCAGGCATGTTAGCGCCTCGATTCTACCAACCCTTTATGATGTGATGTAGTGGCAATCCAACGATGGTTATAGGAGACGATGCAGTTAATGACAGTTTATCTGCTGTCAATTCACCCTCTTCCAGTATCCCAAATGATGATTCTATGAATCAATCATCATTGGAGATGATGGAGTCAATAATTCAAAGGCTTCAGCCTCAAAATAGACACGATATTAGAGACATGATATTTCAAAGAGGGAGAATTTCCGGAGCCATGCTCATTATGGCAATTTTGCTTTGGTGGATTTCTGTTGAAAAAGGAGCGGATAGATTAGGTGACTCAGCTATACCTATTTCCCAATTAGGTGGTTTTGAGTTTGCAGAATTGAGTTTGATAGTTCCGAGTATCGCCTTACTCGCAACCTTAGTCATGTCAATTGGTAGAGAAAGAGGTAATGCAGTTCTATCAAATTTAGCTGGTATTTTGGTAATTCTTGGTGCATTTTACATTCTAGAACCATTTGGTAATTTAGTTTTAGGCACTGGTGAAATGGATGTGCAAAATGCTATTTCCGCTAGTGGTAGGCTAACAATGTTGGCATTATTACTTCATTTCGCTACAAGATTTTTCTTCGAGGCGCTATTGCTTCAATGGGTTAGAACTTGGTTATTATCTAATGATGTGGATATTTTCTCTTCAACTAGTCAAAATATCCACGAGGGTCATACTGATGAAGAAGTTCCTCTCGCATATGAAATGTGAACGGTGACAAGATTCCTTATGTTAGTGTCCTGAGATTGGGCCATAGGCGAGATAGAGACAAACGTATCACTTCACATCTTGGATTGACCGCTAGAGCATTTGGTGCTGATGAGATACATTTAGCAGGTGAAGAAGATCCATCTGCTTTAGAAACTTGGAAATCAGTTACAAAAAGGTTCGGTGGGAATTTCAAATGTTTTTATGAAAAAAAACCTCTGAGATTTCTACGCAATTTTTCAAAAAATTCAGGAGATGGAAAACCGGGTACAATTATCCATCTTACAATGTATGGAGAGACTTGGAAAGACGAATTACCTAATATTGATCTATCGAGGCCAATGGTAGTAGTAGTTGGTGGTACTAAAGTTCCCGGCGAAGTCTATCGCTTAGCAAGTCATAATATCTCGGTTGGTAATCAACCTCATTCTGAAGTGGCAGCTTTAGCAATATTTCTTGAGTCTTTGATAGGTGATATCGTAGAGGAAAAACATTTTTCTGGTGGTGAAATTAAAGTGATACCAAACGGTAAAAGAAAACAAGTAATTACTTTTGAAGAAGAATAAAATCTGATTTCTTGTAGTCAATGATTAATAATCGTGTTCCGGCAGTATTGATGATGTCCGAGTCGACACTGGGTAAAGGATTCACTCCCGGTGCTAATATTTTGGGTGTTAAAGAACCACCAACATTCGTAGATGCAGCAGACATTCTTATTGATTCAAAGGAATTACAACCTCCAAGCTTAGAACCTGGTCTTCTAATATTGGCTGATGGTACTCGCTTCAAAGGACAATTATTCGGTGCGGAAACTATTGCAATGGGTGAATTAGTTTTCACTACTGGAATGTGCGGTTATCAAGAAAGTCTAACTGATCCTTCATTTGCAGGACAGGTTTTAACTTTTACATGGCCTCTATTAGGGAATTATGGAGTTCACAAATGTGGCTCTGAATCATCATCTGTCTGGCCCAGAGGAGTCGTTTGTAGAGAGTTGATGAAAATACCAGATCATCGTGATTCAATAGGTAGTGTTCATGATCTTCTATTATCTCATGGAGTACCTGGAATTGAGGGAATCGACACCAGGTCTTTGACTAGAAGAGTTAGAGAGCATGGGACTGTATTGTGCGTATTCGGCCCTGTTGAAAAGGAGCAAGAATTAATTGAGATTTTAGAAAACCTTTCGCCCCCCGACCAGTCAGATTTAGTCGCTGAAGTTACTTGCAATGAGTCTATAATTTTGAATGAAGGAGCTACAGATATAGATGGTAACTCATTACCACGCCTTGCTGCAATTGATTGCGGTATTAAATTTAATATTCTTAGAGAATTATGCACTCGATTTGAAGTTGTGTGGTGTCCAGCAGATATGAATTTCGATGAAATAATAGAACAATGGTCTCCTGATGCTTTTTTCTCATCAAATGGCCCCGGCGATCCAGCACATCATGGTTCAGCGACAATAGCAAGGGAAACATTAGCTGCGGCAGTTAGGAAAGATTTCCCAGTAATGGGAATATGTCTAGGACACCAATTAATGGGATTAGCCGCAGGTCTCAGGACATACAAACTAAGGTATGGGCATAGAGGAGCTAATCAACCAGTAATGGATTTAGAGAGTAAGAGAGTATATATTACTAGTCAGAATCATGGATTTGCTGTTGAAGACCCCGAACAAGGTATGCTTGCACCTCACCCAAGCGGTGCATGCTCAGAAAAAGGTACAAATGTCCTTGGCGCTGACTTCAAAGTCAGATATATCAATTCTAATGACAGGACCGTTGAGGGTTTAGACTTAGTTGGTAAATCTTCATTTACGGTTCAATTTCACCCAGAAGCTCGCCCTGGCCCATTAGATGCGGCTCCATTATTCGATAGATTCTCAGACATAGTGAACAAAAAGGTTCCAACAAATAAAGTTGCTAAATCACTTAGAGGTGATAATTAGTGCCTCGAAGAGATGATTTGGAACGAATAGTTATTCTTGGAAGCGGGCCTATTCGAATTGGACAAGCAGCGGAGTTTGATTTTTCAGGTTCTCAAGCTTGTAGGGCGCTTAGAGATGATGGATATGAAGTGATTCTAATCAATTCAAACCCCGCAACCATACAAAACGACCCTGAAATGGCTGATAGAATATATATTGAGCCATTATTACCAGAAGTTGTTAAGCGGATTTTAGAAATCGAAAAGCCTGATGCAATTCTTGCAGGTATGGGCGGTCAAACCGCTTTGAATATAGCTATGGCTTTGGCGCATGATGGTTCCTTAGATGAGCTTGGTGTTGAGTTAATTGGCTGTAATTTAGCATCAATTGATGAAGCCGAAGATAGAGACCTATTCAAAAAAGTCTGTGAAGAGATTAACCTTCCAGTTTGTAAAGCAATAGCTTGTGATTCTATCGATGAAGTAATCCAAGCGGCAAATACATTGGGTGTTTTCCCACTTTTAATCAGACCTGCTTTTACACTAGGGGGTTTGGGAGGTGGAACTGCATTTAATATGGGTGAACTAGTGGAAATTGCCAGCCAAGGGATATTACATTCTGCTATAGGCCAAGTATTGATTGAAGTTAGTATTCTCGGATGGCAAGAACATGAATATGAAGTTATGAGAGATGATGCAGATAATGCGATTATTGTGTGTACTATGGAAAATTTAGATCCTATGGGAGTCCATACTGGTGAATCAGTGGTTGTTGCTCCGCAACAAACTCTTTCAGATAGAGACCATCAAAAATTAAGAAATGCTGCATTAAAATTAATTCGCCGATTGAATATCAAAGGAGGTTGTAATGTCCAATTTGCTGTAGATCAAAGTAATGGTGAATATAGAGTGATAGAAGTCAATCCAAGAGTTTCTCGTTCTTCTGCCTTAGCATCTAAAGCGACTGGTTACCCAATTGCTAGAATGGCTGCTTTAATCGCAGTAGGATATACTCTTGATGAATTACCTAATCCAATCACTGGTGAAGGTACTACTGCTGCCTTTGAACCAACTCTAGATTATTGTGTGGTGAAAATTCCTCGATGGCCCTTTGATAAATTCAGAACCGCAGACAGGACTATTGGGACTTCAATGAAATCTACCGGCGAGGTAATGGCAATTGGCCGTTGCTTTGAAGAGGCCTTTCTCAAAGCGTGGGCGAGTTTAGAATATGGTCAACCGCACCCTAGACCACTGACATTGGCAGATGCTTCAGGAGGTGAGACAATGGACGAAAGGGCCTCCCAACCATTGCCTGAAGCGATGTTGGTGGATTGGTTAAGAATCCCTACAGATAGAAGAATGGGGGCACTTTTTGAGGCATTTAGAAGAGGTTATTCTATAGAGGATGTACGTGATTTAACCGGAGGAGTGACACGCTGGTTTTTACATCGTTTTGAGAAAATGGCGGCCGTAGAAACAGAAATTAGGGCTGCTGGAGAATTAGGCATGACTCCTTCCGATATCCAATCAGAAGAGATGCGCTATTGGAAAGGTTGTGGTTTTACAGATTTACATATTGCAGATGCATTGTCTGGTTTCCCAGTAACTGGATTTAACCAACTAACAGTCGGGAGAGATGAGTTTGCAGTTACAGCACGTAGACACGAACTTTCTATACATCCAAGATTTAGAATGGTAGATTCATGTGCTGCTGAATTTGCTGCAGTTACTCCATATTATTACACAACTTATGAGTGTGGTTCTGAATCTATAGGGATTGACTATGTTCCAAATCTCAGCTTGAGAAAGAAGCGAAGAATAGTAGTAATCGGCTCAGGCCCCATTCGAATAGGTCAAGGAATTGAATTTGATTATGGTTGCGTACATGCCGTTGGTGCCATACAAGACTTAGGTCATGAGGCTATAATAATAAATAATAATCCTGAAACGGTTTCAACTGATTTTGATACTAGTGATAGGCTATACTTTGATCCACTCACATTGGAATCAGTCAGCGAAATATTACTCCGCGAAGATGCGCATGGTATTTTACTGCAGTTTGGGGGTCAAACGGCAATAAATCTTGCTTTACCACTTTCAAATAATTTGCCACATTTATCCTCTTTGGGTCTCGATTTAATTATGGAAGGAACTACTCCCGAAGCGGTTGATGAAGCTAGTGATAGAGAGAGATTTGAATCATTTGCTCAAAGAAATGATTTGAGAATGCCAAATGGAATGACAGCATCAAGTCCTGATCAAGTACGCGAAGCAGTTAGAGAAATCGGATATCCTGTCCTTATTAGGCCCTCATATGTACTTGGTGGAAGAGGGATGGAAATTCTTTCTTCAAATCGTCAATTAGAATCCTATATGCAGGATGCTTTCCTATCACCTGAAAGACCTTTGTTAGTTGACGAGTATCTTGGTAATGCAATAGAACTCGATGTAGATGCGGTTTCTGATGGAAGAGAAATTTTGGTCGGAGCAATAATGGAACATTTAGAAGAAGCCGGTATCCATTCAGGAGACTCAACTTGCTTTATCCCTCCGCAAAACGTATCTGATGATGTATTGAAACAAGTCGATGATTGGACTAGGAAGATTGGTTTAGAGCTTGGAATAGTCGGTTGTTACAATATCCAATTCGCTATTAGAGATAAGATATTATATGTTTTAGAGGTTAACCCAAGAGGCTCTAGAACCTTCCCATTCGTAGCAAAGGCTACCGGAGTACCATTAGCAAGAATTGCAGCCATGGTGGCTTTAGGTGAGAAATTATGCAATCTCAATATTCCTGAACGTCAAGATGAGGCTGTGTGTGTTAAAGCACCAGTGTTTCCCTTTATCAAACTTAGAGGGCTAGATCCAGCTCCTGGTCCTGAAATGAAGTCGACCGGAGAAGTGATGGGAAGCCATGAAAGAGCATCTGCTGCTTATCTTAAAGCTCGATTAGCCACTGAATCGCCAGTTCCTACTGAAGGTGGCGTTTATATCACCGTAAAAGATTCAGATAAAGACTCAATAATTACTCAGGCTAAATCACTAATTGAATTAGGTTTTAAGATATATGCTACCAGCGGCACAGCTAGTGTTCTTCGAGAAAAAGGAGGATTAGATGTTGAAACCTGTTACAGGATTACTGAAGGTTTAACTCCAGATGCTTTAGACTTAATGAGACAGGGTAAAATTCAACTTATTATTAATACTCCAAGGAATACTGGTGGTGCAGTACTTGACGGGAATATGATGAGAAGATTAGCTGTTGAACTAAATATTCCATTTGTAACAACCATGGCGGGTGCAAGAATGGAAGTACTTGCTATAGCGGAAGCGATGGATGGAATACCTGAACCAAGATTACTGAATATTCGTTCACTTTAGTTTTCTATTAAAACCATAGTTATATTTGTGAAATTGCGATTTCCTTAATTACCTAGAATTATCGAAGTAAATTATGCTGAGTTTGAAAGAAATACCCGGTGTTGGCGATTCTCTGGCTGAAAAATTGATTTTTGAAATAGGTTCTTTGGCAGATGTAGAACGTGTAATCAAGGATGGGGATGTCAGTGCACTTTCTAGTATCGAGGGTATCTCTCCCCAAAGAGCAGTCAAATTAATCAATTTGGCAAATAATAATTACAGTGACATTACTACTACAGATGAGGGGAAAAAATTACACAAAGATTTAATCAATAATATTTCCGATTATGTCATTACTAGATCAGCTAAAGAGAGGCTTTCAATATTAACCCCCTTACCTCGTAGTAGTATAGTTGAGATTGAGTCAAGAAGAAATTGTTCTATAAATGCCATTAGATTCATCACCGAGAATTATTCATCTTTTGAGATTTGGAAGAATTATATTTCAGGTTTATGCTACACAAGAGAGCCAACTTCCCGGATTGATAGGGTAATCGTCGTCCCAAATACTGACGAATTAAAAAATTTAAGACACGTAGAAAAAAAATGTAGAATTTTAGTTCGATCAAATGATGAAAATTGGAATGATTATCTTGGCTTGAATAGGGTAACATGGATTGGGAAAGACGGACCTGATAAATTACCCACAGGGTGGATAATTGGAAAAACAAGTGATTCGTTGTATGATTTAGTACCAGAAGTTCCTCTTGAATGGCTTCAAATAAATAAAAATAATCTATCCATTTTAGCAGAATTATATGACCAAGTATGGCCAATTAATCACATAGGGCAATCAATTTCAGAGCACTTAGAAGAACTCGGAGAATTAACATTATTATTACAATCTTTAGAGAATGAATCAACAAATCTTGAGAACCTTGAAAACTTACGTGATAATTTATGGAGTCAAATTAAGTCAATAGAAGAATCAGTAAATGATGCAATTGTTTCTGGAACCTCTCAATCTAAATTGTCATTTGATGGAGATGAGGTTCTTTCATATTATTCAGATATTTCAGGCCTTGAAAGGCGATTGAAAAGCACAATTGCGGATACTATTGACTTCGCATTACAAGAGGGTAAGAGGAAAATATCATTATACCTTGAAGGTTCTGATATAAATTTACCAAATGATATTTTTTCCAGTGAGTATCCATGCGTAGTGAATAGAGATGCGCTAGAATTAATCGATGATGCGCTAGAAAATGCAATAAAATCAGAAAGGAGTGAGGGCGAGATATCAATTGCAAATTCTACTGCCAATATAATGAAAAAATCTCGAAAAGCTATTTCCAAATTTATTGAAATAGATATGTGGTTAGGTGTAGGGCAATGGGCTATTTCTAATCGCTGTACTCTGCCTCAGATTTCTCTTGATAATCCCGGTGTATGGATGAAAGACGGTCGTCATTTACTATTAGGTTGTGAATCTGATCCTGTTACTTATGGATTGGGCGAGGTTTCTCCGGAAGGAGAAAGAGAAAGAATAGCATTACTTTCTGGTGCCAACTCCGGTGGTAAAACAACTCTTCTAGAGACTCTTGCGTCAATGATTCTTCTTTCCCATTCTGGACTTCCTGTACCTGCTTGTAATGCAAAAATTGGTCTTCTTGATGAACTACATATTCTTGCCAAAGTTTCTGGAACGCAATCTGCCGGTGCTTTGGAAAGAACGTTAAACAAATTAGCCGAGGTTTTAGTCTCGAGTGAAAGGAAAATAATTCTGGCTGATGAGTTAGAAGCAATAACTGAACCGGGTGCCGCATCATTAATTCTAGGAGGGCTACTAAAATCTTCGAAATCTAATCTTGATACTAATATTTTATTAGTTACTCATATAGGAAATTCGATTTCAGAGGTGATGGGTGGAGACGTAAGAATTGATGGAATAGAAGCCCAGGGTCTCGATGAGAATATGGATTTGATTGTTGACAGAAATCCTAAAAGAAACCATCTTGCTAGATCTACACCAGAGTTAATTGTTAGGAGACTTGCTTCTAGATCAAAAGGACCTACTTCAGAAATTTTTACTAGTTTATTACAAGGATTTTGAGAATATTTCTAGTGTGCTTTCTTTGCCAATTTCATTCATTATTGAAGCGATTCTAGGTCCGTATTCCGAACCTAAAATTAGTATGTAGAGTGCGATATATGCATCTCTTCTGTTCAGTCCAATTTCTGATGAAACAGACCTAATATTCTCATTGATTTCAATTTCATTCCATTCTATTCCCTCTAATTTAGTGAATAATAATCTTAGAAAGTCACTCTGCTCATGACTAATCTTCTTCTTATTCTCTTTACTAATCGAATCTTGAATTTTAATTCTTGCATTTTCTGGAAAGTGCTTACTATTAATCCAGTATCTCATCCTTGAGAGTCTACTTATCAGAACCTCATTAGGTTCTCCATCAAGATGTTGACTTCTATTCAATGAGTTCCATATATCTTTATCATTGGATTTTATTTGTGCTAACATTGCTAAGTGTCTAAACGAGACTCCTGCTGTCGATAAAGTAGCATCTCCTCCTCTTTTTACCTGACTCAATCTCAATGCACCCAATACAGTATCTCTTGCTACTTTTTTCTTTTTATTCAATTCTTCGTCTTTGGGAGGGTTTGAAACAATTCTCTCATATTCATCTGCAGTTTCAAAGAGTGATGGTCCTGTATCAAAATCAATATGCTTTTTTATTTTAGTTCTTGCAATTACATATCTCAATATTTCAGGCGGGACTAAACTCAAGGCTTCTATAGGTCCTATTGTATTTCCACTTGAACTTGACATTGGCCCTGAACCTTTGAGCTGAATCCATTCATATACCATTTTCCCTGGTGGCTCACTACCAAGTATTCTACAAATCGGTATTCCAGTGTCGAAACTACCCCCTGCTGCCCCATGATCTTTGCCAGCCGGTTCACAAGTGATTCCATGTACTCCCCATTTCGCAGCCCAATCTACTCTCCAAGGCATTTTCCCTTCTGCCTTCCTAATATCTGATTTTCCGCTAACTCCATTGCGGTCAATCCAATAAACATACGGTTTTTCATAACTTGTTATTACTATTCCATCCATACTACCATCACTACCAATAGGATTGTATGGGTACCATTCTTTAGGTAATTCTCTACTTGAAATTTCTTCAATTACATTACGTATTTCTTCTCTTCTATTTATTGCAATATCTATTTTTTCTGCGAATAATCCCTTGTCATATGTCTCATGATTCATAATCACTACTGGATTAACTCCTATCTGTTTTAACGCATCCAGAAATGGATTTAAGAAGTGCGTTGCATAACTATCTCCCTCATAATTTGGAGTTCCATCGGGATTTGGAGAAGGGATATATGCTAAAGGGCAACCTATGTATTTTTCATAATCATCTGAGAGGAAATCATACACTCTTCTCAGAGGGTCCATTGAATCGACTATGAATATATATTCGGATTTTTCTCCAGCATCAAGACATGCTCTATGAATCATCTCGGCAGTCAAAATTTCTCTGAGGTGGCCAATGTGAAATTCTCCAGAAGGCGTAATCCCTGAAGCTATAACTTGCGAACCATATTTTTCAGATAGCCGCTGTGCGGTATGATCTGCCCAATGCATAATCCTACCTCAAACAGTAACTACTCTAACCAGCCCTCTAAGAGGTACACCCTCAAGTGCATTGGCTTCTGATTTGTTTGCCAGTACTAGGCAGAGTTTTACCTCAGCACCAGCATTTCTAAGATTCTTAATTGTCTTTTTCAATGTTGTACCAGATGAAACTACATCATCAACTACAACAACCTGTTTACCAGAAACAGAGGCGAATATTTCGGAGATATGTGCTCCTTCTTCTTCACTAATTGAGCGGCTAACAGCTAAATCTAAATCTAATTGTCCAGCAATTGCTTGAGCAAAGGGAATCCCATTGATACTAATTCCAACTATAGTATCAATTTCATCTCCGATTTCTTCCTCTATGATATCTGCAAATATATACGATATTGCTTCGATTCTACTTGCTTTTACTGCCACAGACCTCCAACCTACTTGAACATCAGTTGGTCTATCATCAGAGGTTGTGTTGTTGGAATATTCTTCAGTAGATAACCATTGAATTGTTGTTTGAGATAATGACAGTTCATCAGCAATTTGCTGTGTGTTTAAACCGTTACTGCGGTGTTGTTTTACTTTGGCTCGAAGCTCGTCTACGCTAAGTGGCATTAAATAGACCTAAAATCCCGTCCTGTATCAAGCCATCGGATGAAAACTATCTATTTTATTGGTATTTATTGCCTAAAATCTTCCTGTAGAACCGAAACCACCATCTCCTCTTTCGGTCTCACCTAGATTATCTATACTAACTTCGATAAATTCAGATTTTGGTATTGGCGTTATTAATAATTGTGCGATTCTTTCATTTTTCTGTATCAAATACGAATCGCCCTCTCCGATCCATGTCATTAATACAAAGAGTTCTCCTCTGTAATCTGCATCAATTGTCCCTATACTATGAGGGAGAATTAAGCCTTTTTTCCCGAGAGATGAACGAGCTCTGACTTGTCCTTCGAACCCTTCAGGTATAGCAACATGTAATCCAGTTCTAACCATTGTACTACTTCTACGTTTCACAGTAGTATCTTCAAGTGAATACAGATCCCATCCTGCCGCATGAATACTCCCTTTAGTAGGCAGTAATGCATCTTCATGTGTTCTAGCTACTTTAACCTTAATCAGTTCATCCATGATATTCCCTAAGTAAGGCGGCATTTTACGCTTATCACCGGAGTTTCCCAGTCGGTGGGGTGAAAAGGGATAGTCTTCTCGGAAGGTCAATGGAAGACTTCGAGTATGAATCATTGCTAGAAAGAGCACGAGAACGTATTCCAAAAAATATTAGTGAAAGATCTAGATGGACAATGCCTGAGCCAGAGATATTAATTGAGGGTAATCAAACTATCCTAAGAAATTTCGCTGCAATAATCGATGCAATGGACAGAGATGCAAATCATGTATACCAGTTCCTAATAAACGAACTTGGGACATCAGGAACTAGAGAACAGGTAAGAGTGTTATTCAAGGGAAGGGTCCCTCCAAAGAGAATTAAAGAGAAGATAGTCTCATATGTGAAATCCTATATTTTATGTGGGCAATGTAGGGCCCCAGATACTCGTTTCATTAAAGAAGAAAGAACTACTTTACTGAAATGTCAAGCTTGTGGTGCAACTAGGCCAGTTAAACTCTAGAGAATGTGCAGGGGCAATCATCTTAACTCTAGGAAAGTATGTCTCTATATGATAATGAGAGTATGGGTCGTTTCTAAGGAAGCGGACTTAGATTTAACAGATGAACAAATTAATGGTTGGAGAAATTTTTTGGATTTGGCTATGTCAAAAGGCTGTCTCCGAACAACTCTTGCAGAAGATTCAGAAAGAATCATTGCAGTTTCATATTGGCCCAGTCAAGAAGTTCTCGATTCAGTAGTTAATTCTGATGCTTACGAGAAAGTAGGTGAGAAAGTAATGGCATCATGGGGTGATCAAATGATTCCAAACCATGAATTGACATTTAATGGTAAAATTTTAGCTGATTCTTAATTCACAATTTAGGAGAAAAATCTAGTAGAACTTTACCTTTATTTTTTCTTTCATGCATATGTTTTTGGGCTCCAGAAACTTCTTCAAATCTCCATACTGAGTCAATAATTGGATTTATTTCTCCTTTCTCTAGTAGAGCTGTTAAATCCTTTAGATGTTTTCTGAAAATTTCTTCATCTTCCATCCTTCCCATATGCACTCCAAAAATTGCCTTATTTGAATTCATCATTTTCATTGGATTAAATTTTGGAGTGTTTATCCACATTCTTAAAGCTGCAATAATTGATCTTTTTTCTTTAGGAACTGCCGAAGATGCACCGAAACAATGTAGTTTCCCGCCATTTCTCAAGGAATTATAAGATCTCATAAAATGCTTACCTGCAACTGGATCTATAGCCTGATGTACCCCTTTACCATCTGTAAGTTTTTTACATACTTTAACAAAATCTTCGTTATCACGATCAACAAAATACATTCCCATTGATTCTACAAATTCCTTTTTTGTTTTCGAAGCGGTTCCAATGATTAATTCTGCACCGAAGGATTTGCAAATTTGTGCTGCTGCGGTCCCAACACCTCCTGCTGCATGATGAATCAATATCGCGTCTCCTCTTTTTATCCCTCCTAAATGTACTAGCATATGGTAAGCGGTCCCATATGTTACTGGCATTGCCGCCGCTTGATCGAAACTCATATTATCTGGGATCGGTATTATTCTATTCGAACTAACTATGACCTCTTCTGCATAGCCTCCAAATCCAGTCATTGCGATTACTCTATCTCCAATTCCCAGGTGATCTACATCTTCACCAATTTCAGTAATAATACCTGAAACTTCGTATCCTGGCGTGAATGGAAAATCAGGATTACTTCCATATAGTCCTTGTCTCATCATTAAATCCGCAAAATTTATTCCTGCTCTATATACTCTTACTTTAACCTGATTCTCTACAGTTTTTTCTAATTTTTCAGTTATAATCTCTATTGAATCAGGCCCGCCAATTCTTGTATAAACAATCTTTTTCATTCAATCACACTTACTTGTCACTATACATTAAATATTTTTTTGATATTTCTCCATTGATTATACTTTCAGAAATTTCTAATATTGATTTCTCATTATTTGGAATAGTGTACCATGTCCCTTCTGGATAAATTACACAAGATATCCCGTTTTCACAACAGCCTAAGCATCCAGATTTATTCACTCGAATATCTTTAATTCCCTTATCTTTAATCGTTCTTTTTATTTGGGTCATAATTTCCAAAGAATCTTTAGATGCACAGCAACCTTTAGGATTTCTTTCATTTCTTTCATTTACACATACAAATACGTGCTTTTTGATTTCATTCATACGAACCCTCAAATTTTATCAAATTTCGCTGCAAGTATGAAGTCTGATTCTACTAAACCATCAATTTTATGTGTGAAAATTATTGTTTGAACTCTTCCCCAACTTAATTCAAAATCAGCATGATGATTTTGTTCTTCACAAATTGAACCAGCCATATTAGTAAAATCTAACGCACGTTGGAAGTTCTCAAATTTCCATTCTCTTAGTAAATGGTGATTATCAATTATCTTCCATTCGGGGCTTAGTTCAGTAATTAGTTTCTCCATTTCATTTACACTCAGAGAGGGGACTCCTCCTTGACAAGGTATACAAATTTTTGATGATAATTCTAAGTCGTCCATTTTAATCCCACACATGATTGTCGTCTCTGCCATCTACTTGCCTTTCAGCCTCTTCATGTAAATTAGAGCGACGTCTAATTTCCTCTTTCTCAAATGTGAGTAGCTCTTTGTCTTCGATATACGGTTTTCTTAGATGAGTTATCAATCTAAGTTGAACAATTACATCTCTTGCAATCGAACGAAAATCTCCATTTTCATCCCAGATTTCTATGACATTTCTAGATGTTCCAACTAACATGCCTCTGATGTATGGTTCTGTATTCTTAGGAAGTGCTCTGGAGTCCAATAAAATTTCTATCAAATCATCTTTCCTTAAACCTGATTTTCTTCCAATTAATGGTCCTAGAAATATGTCCCGAAGTTCTGATAATTTTGGTTCCCCATATTCTTGATGAATTTTCGTAGCCCATTCTGGTAAATCTCCGAAATCTCTCTCGCTCTCCTCACCACTCATACCTCTCGGTTAACTATGTAATAGAAAAATCAACGGGTTCTAAGATTATAATATTTAAAACCTAAATGACTGCTTAATTGAAGTGGGATGGTATAGGCGCAAGGTCAGGGAGAGACCATGGCAATACCACAATGGAGAAGTATTCCTACGGTACTATATCCGCAAGAAATCTTAGATAAAGCGTTTCGAAAGGCTTCCAAACAATCTGATTTAGTAGAAGATCCTGATAAATATCATCGAGTAAGGAAGCAAATGGTTAGAATGATACAATCTGCTTCAGATACTATAGATTCAACTTTGAGAAACTGGGTTGATAAATGGCCCAGCCTTAATGCCCTATCAGAATTTGATAGAGCTTTAATCGATGCTGCTGTTGGAAATGACGATTATCGTAGAAGTCTCGGAGCAATTCAATGGGCAGCAGAACGAGTCAGGAAAATTTCCGGAGAGTCTGAATCAAAAATTCTTCGTTTACGAGACATAGAAAGTTTCCATGAAGCCAGACGACATGCATATGGTAGAATATCTTCGATCGTACATCAAATTTCACCTCAAATACTATGGCTTGGTGAAGCAAGAGACATACTGAGAAAGTTGCCATCTGTAGATCCGGATGAGCCTGTAATTGTTGTTGCTGGTTCTCCGAATGTTGGAAAATCCGCTTTAATCGGTGCTTTATCTTCAGGAGAACCTGAAGTGGCTGCGTATCCGTTTACTACTAAACAATTGCATCTTGGACATTTTTTGCACAGACGACGTTCCTACCAAATGGTAGATACACCCGGATTGTTAGATAGGCCTATGGATGAAAGAAACCTTATTGAAATGCAAGCCATTGCTGCATTAGAAAATATTGGAGATATTCTAGTAGTATTAATAGATGCCAGCGAATCTGGTGGTTCCTCTTTGAATGAGCAACAGAATCTTCTTGAAGAGATAAAGTCCCTAGTTACTGAAAGACCGATTTTAGTAGTCCACTCCAAATCAGATATTCTTAAAGAAATACCAGAAGGTGCTGAAAATCTTATCTCTACCGTAACTGGTCAAGGAATAGAAGAACTAAGGGACATTCTGATAGATACGATTGGTGCTGATAAAATAAATAATCCATTAATATTGCCTGAAAATTGGCATATCGAAGAAAACTCTCTAGAGCCATTAGGTACTAAATATGAGATTGAAAAACGAAGAGAAATAGATAATTAATTTACATGCCAACTATGTCCACAGGTCTTACAATACAAATCATATCCTCCGTAAGACTTCTGCAATCCACTAATATCTATGGAAGTTCCACAGTTGCTGCATTTCTCACTCATGTTTGTCCGAACTCACCAATGTTATTCAATTACTCGATACTTAATTCACTAACTCTCTCTAAACTTCAAGAATAATTTCTTTATTGGAAAAGCCATTTCTCCTGCTCCTAAGAATAGTGTTAATGATACTAATGCCAGAATCAATTCAACAAACCAGTTGAAACTAATTTGAGTACTTGTAGTTAGAACCTGTTGATCTCCAATATCTGCTCCTTCTCTCCCACCTGTAACAATTCGATAGTCATCCGTCTTTATGTTCCAGGTCATTTTACCATCTAGTTCTTCTGGACCTCCTACAATGATATAATTCTCTATATCTTCGGCAGTACATTCTGTTAGCCAACTTTCCTCATCTGGAGGGCAAATTTCAGCTGCATCACTTTTTACAACTGCAAACCAAGCATTATCTGCTTCTTGCCAAGATATTTGTAAATCAATATCTAACATGCTAAAAATCGTTGGAGGAGAAATTTCAGGTGTCATTGCTACAAGGCATAAATCAGGATCCTCAAACTCACAAGGCACCATATCAATAACACTCCCTTCAGGGGGGAGGTCAATTCCTCTTAGGCTTCCTAATAGTAGAATTACACATAATAATCCAACAAATCCTGGAAGTACTGAGAGCACTCTAACCATCATAATAATCACTACTTAAATCTCACAATTCAAGTTAACGCTCCTATGAGTGGTAAAACTATTGATATAATAAAAAAACCTACTCCTGCATAAAGTAAAATGGATAGTCTTTTTCTTGATTTTTCTTTCCTTTCTTGATTAGCGCGACAATCATCATCATCGCAAATTAATGATCCATTACTAAGTGGGATTGGTATTGAACATTCTACACAATGTTTGTGTGCTTCGAATAATACATTCTTCCTCGCCTTTTTCCTTTTCCTTGAAACAACTGAATCTTGCTTTGTTTGACCAGCAGTAGTTGTAGCCATCTTAGCAATCTTTTCTGCCCTACTCATTTTTCTTCCTCCGAAGAAATTTTTGTTCCCTCAAAATCCAAGCCTAAAATTGCGTTATTGAATCGTTCGATTTCCCTCCCATCGATTATATTTAGTTCTAAATTAGCCATAGTTGCCTCTAAAACAGCAATGGGGTCAACTACACTTGACTTCCCCGCTTCTTTATGCTCTGCAGGACCCACAATTTCTTGCAACTCTTCATGAGTCAGGTTATCAAATGATTTGGCATTAGGATTATACCTTGGGTCTTCATTGAAAACTTTTTCAACATTGGTTGCAATAATGCATTTATTCGCTTTAACAGCTATTGCTAATCTCGTAGCCACTGAATCAGTTGTATGTCCTGGTTCAGTTCCCCCCATTACTACAACCGGTCTTTCTTCGAGCAATTGAACTGCTTCATTAACACTTGATGGAATAATCCCTGAAACAGAAATTCCTGCTTCTGTGAAAGCCTCTCTAATTATTGTGGCATTTAGTCTAGTTGCTGCAATACCTATCTTGTCTAAGTGGTAGTCATCATTAATCAATGGTTTAGCTAATGATATCCCTTCTCTTGCCGGAGCACCTCCTCCAATAACTAATCCCAATCTGTCACCTGCAGAGACCCGATCTCTGATTATCGAAATTAATTGGCTTAACCATACATGTTTTTGTTCTACTTCTGGACGCAATAAACTACCGCCAATTGCTGCCACAATGATGGTCATCATGTATACGGAGACACTACTTCTCTATCAATGCCTAGGCTAGGTTAAGGATGAAGGGTTGAAATGCCCGCCACTTTGCCCATACACGAGGGTGGGCTATGTCAGAGGACTTAGAGATGCAAAAACGCAAACTTCGCGCACGAAAGACTCTCGAAGAAGTTTCGAAGATGAGAGGTATGGGTACTGAGTTAGTTTCAGTAATTATACCTCCAGAGAAGATGTTATCTGATGTTCGCCACCACTTAATTCAAGAAGGTGGACAAGCAGCAAATATTAAGTCAAAATCTACTAGAAAACATGTGACTGATGCCATAGAATCAGCAGTTTCCACGCTAGGAAGATACAAGACACCAGGGGAAAGAGGAATTGCTTTGTTTGTGGGTCATGTAATTACTGGAAATAATAAAAGTAGACTGATTTCAGTAGTAGTTGATGACCCGCCCGAGCCTTTCCCATCATTCAGATATCGTTGTGATTCTTCTTTCGAAACGTCCCAACTTGAAGATATGTTAATTGATAAAACAGCTTATGGACTATTTGTAATTGATAGATCAGAATCGGCTTATGGTTTAGCATCTGGTAAGAGACATCATTGTCAAGAGCACATTACCTCACAAGTTCCATCTAAGCACGGAAGAGGCGGGCAATCCGCTCAAAGATTCGAAAGATTAATCGAGGAAGCCGCTCATAATTTTTTCAAAAAGTCAGCTGAAAGAGCTTGTGCTTACTGGCTGCCAATGATTGATGATTTGAAAGGAATAATTATTGGGGGTCCAGGTGCTACTAAAGATTTTGTAGTAAAAAATAATTATTTCCATCACGAAATCAAGAAATTAATTAGAGAACCACATTTTGATGTAGGATACTCAAATGATTCAGGCCTAAGAGAGCTAATTCAAAGAGCAGGAGGATTGATGGACCAAATTGAGTTGGATGTTGAAAGACGTTTAGTGGATGATTTCCTTAGAGAAGTAATGCAAACACATCCTAAGGCCACGTATGGAGAGATGATGGTTAGAGCCGCTCTTGATCAGGGAGCAGTAGCGACCTTATTACTCTCCGAGGGTTTGAGAAAACGTAGAGTTGGATGGATTTGTAAATCATGTTCTAATGAATGGAGTCAAACACAGAATAGTTTGACAGATATACCTCAATGCCCCGAATGTGGGTCAGATAGAATAGTTGAAGACCCTGAAAAAACAATGGATCTGATAGATGAATTAACAGAACTTGCGTCTCACACATCTGCTAAAGTTGTTTTAGTTTCATTAGATACTGAAGAAGGTTCTACTTTGAGTACTTCGTTTGGAGGTATTGCAGCAATGTTAAGATATGCGTGGTCCTAGGTGATTTAATGAGGGAACTTCATAATGAAATAGTTCCAAAGTTATCAACTGCTATGGTGAAATTAGGATTAAATGAGAATCAATGGTTGAATTCACTTGGAAGTTCTACAGATAGAACACACGGCGATATAACTCTACCTTGCCATACATTGTCTAAAATTTTGAGGAAATCTCCCAACGATATAGCAATCGCGATTGCAAATAATCTCGATTCTGAACTATCTGAAATTGCAGAAATCAATATTGTAAATGGTTTTCTTAATTTCAAGGCCCAAAATTCTTGGATTTCTAAGAAGATTTCTTCGATGAATTCAGATCCTAGGTTGGGTGTAGATTTAGAAAATGGAAAAACCATCGTTATAGATTATTCTTCACCAAATATCGCCAAAAGGATGCATGTAGGTCATCTGCGTTCTACAGTAATTGGCGATGCGTTGTCAAGAATTCTTTCATTTAAGGGACATAATGTAGTTGGTGAGAATCATATCGGAGATTGGGGTACTCCTTTTGGTATGTTGATTGAACACTTCATTGAATGTGATAATAATAATGTTGGCGAAATAGATCTTTCAACATTCTATAAAGAAGCTAGATATAAATTTGAAAATATTGATGATTTCGCTCTACGTTCAAGGCAAAGAGTTGTTAAACTTCAGTCTAGAGATGCTGAAACGATTGATTTATGGAAAAAATTAGTAGATTTCTCTCTTGTTAATTTTAATTCAGTCTACCAAATGCTAGGTGTCCTTCTAAATGATGATAATTTGGCTGGAGAATCAATCTATGAAGATCTACTTCCCGAAGTGGTAAAACGTCTCGAATCTCAGGATTTAATTGTTGAAAGCGAGGGTGCTTTAGTTGTATTTCCCGATGGCTGGTATAACCGTGAAAATGAACCTCTACCTCTTATTATTCGTAAAGGAGATGGCGGTTACAACTACGCCACTACTGATCTTGCTTGTATAATAAATCGTGTTGAATCGATTGAATGTAATGAGATGCTGTATGTTGTTGGCGCTGAGCAATCACAACATTTTTCTATGATTTTTCAAGTAGCTAAAGATGCAAAATTTATGGATGAGAAAATTAAAGCGGTGCATGTCTCATTTGGTTTAGTCATGGGCTCAGATGGTAAGAAATTAGCCAGCCGTGAAGGTAAAGCAATCACTCTGGAAGAATTATTGGAAGAATCAGTTAATAGGGCAGAAAAATTAATTCTCGAGAAAAATTCTTCTATGTCCGATTCAGATCGTAAGAAAGTCTCTAAAATGATTGGAATAGGGGCAATAAAGTACGCAGACTTATCTATTGATAGAAATAAGAATTATGTATTTGATTGGGATAAAATGTTATCATTCGATGGGAATACGGCTCCTTATCTACAGTATGCACATGCAAGGATATGTAGTATTTTCCGTAAATCATCTATCTCTCGTGAATCTACATTTAATTCTGAAATCTTAGTAGTAAATGATTTCGAAAAGTCTCTTTCTAAATCTATAATTGGATTTTCTGAATCAATCGATGAGACAATAAATAGTTATAGCCCTCATCGTTTAGCAGTTTACTTACATCATTTAGCGCAAGACTTCGCCTCATTTTATGAGAATTGTCCTGTTTTAGTTTCTAACGATGAGGCCAAAATGAATAGTAGATTAGCTCTGTGTAATTTAACCGCGAGGACATTGAAGACAGGACTAGGACTTTTGGGGATTGAAACACCAGAAAATATGTAATTAAATAATTTCTTTCACTATTTTCACATTTCCTCTGACAGATTTAATTCTTTTCGAATCAAGTATTAAACTCCAAAATGGTACAAAGTCAACTTCAACATTTATCCACTCTAGTTCATTAATTAGTTCTTCAGAATGAGGATTGTCCAAATTAATTTTATTAACAATATAATTTTTAACTTTATTATTATTTTTCTCTAGATATTTCTCAACTTCCTTACAATCATCACATGATTCTTTTGTTAATAGAAGTAAATAATCAGATTTTCTATTAATGTTTTCCCAGTCGTTAATTGATATAATTTCGTTCATTTTATCAACTCCAGATGATGGTTATCTTTGAATGGCCATGTCCACCCGCAAGTGTATGGTATCAGTAGGCGACACAGCACCAGACTTTACTTTGATGGCGAATGACAGAAACATGGTTACTCTGAGTGACTCAATCGGAAACAAAGTGGTTTTAGCATTCTATCCTGCTGCTTTTACTGGTGTATGTACAACTGAAATGTGTACTTTTACAAACTTTATGAGGGATTTTGAAAATATTGAGGCAGAAGTATTCGGAATAAGTGTTGATTCAATATTCTCCAATAATGAATTTTCAAAAATCAACTCAATAGGATTCCCATTACTTTCCGATGTGAATAGAAATGCTACAAATTCTTATGGTGTTGGAATTGATTTTGTTATGCCAGGATACATTGCTGCTCAGAGGTCAGTTTTTGTGATTAATGAGGATGGAAAAATTGGTTATTGCTGGATTGCTGATAATCCTGGTATAGAACCTAATTATCAAGAAATTATTGATTTTTGTAAAAGATAGGCTGGTTTATTTTACTTCTTCACCTGACCATCTCTTACTTAATTTATGATCGATGTCAAGTTGGTCTAGTATCCTTGCAACTACGAAATCTATCAATTCATCTATGGTATTTGGTTTATGGTAGAACCCAGGACTTGCAGGAAGTATAATGACTCCCCAGGTTGACATTTTTGTCATTGCTTCTAGATGAGCGGTTGCAAAAGGAGTTTCTCTTGGGACTAGAATCAACTTTCTTCTTTCTTTGAGGGCAACAAGAGCACTCCTAGTCGCTAGATTATCTGAGATTCCTGCTGCAATTTTCCCTATAGTCGTGCCACTAGTCGGGCAGATGATATATGCGTCATATTTTGCAGACCCAGAAGCAGGTTTTGCAGCTAAATTATGATTTTCATGCAATGTTACTCCTCTGATTTTCGATAAATCTTTTGCAGTCATGTCACATTCTAGATGCAAGTTGATTGCACCTGTTTTTGTTACTATCAAATCTACCTCCCAAAAAGCTTCAGAAAGTGCTTCTACAAGTCGTACAGCATACTGTGCACCAGAAGCACCTGTTAAGGCTACAACAGCGGATGGCATGAAACGCCGTGGGAACTAGACATCTTGAACTATTGCTTAATTTTTACAGACATTCTTCAATGCAAATGCCAAATATTCATACTCATCTAAGTTATTGTAAATTTGAGCGGAAATACGCATATATCTTCCTTCTGGGTTAGGCCAATACCACACTGGAACTTGTATATTGTATTCCTCTAGAAGTTCTATATGTATTGCATCCGGTTCATGAATAGAAAGATTAGTGTAATCATCAAAATTTAATTTTATTGTGGCTATGCTTGATAGCATTTTGTCAGGGCAAGGGGGGGAAATATCCAATTCTTGACAAAGATATTTTCTTGCTTCAGTTACCAAGTTATTATTATGTTTCATTATTTCTCCCCAACTCATTCCCACTATCTTACTAACTTCACTGATAACATATGGGATTACACACCATGCGGATATATCTCTAGTTCCTGTCCAATCGAATTCGTGACGAAATCTCGAAGTTCCTTCTAAAGGAGCAGTCATTCCATGACTAATTGTTAGAGGGTGAATAAATTCTTGCATATCCTTTCTTACATGCAAAAACGCTGAACCTTTAGGTGCACATAGCCATTTATGGCAATTACTAGTTGTAAACGATGCACCAATTTGTTCTAAATCTAGAGGAATCATTCCAATTCCATGAGCTGCATCAAGAAGTACTTTAATTCCTTTTTTTTCTAGTAATTTAACTAATTTTTCAAAAGGCATTTTTATCCCAGTAGGGCTAGTTACTGTATCAATTAATGCTAATTTCGTTCTTTCTGTAACACATCGCATAATCTCTTCAATTATGATTTCTTCATTGTTAATCGGGAAAGGTATTTGGCAAGTCACAACTTTAGCATTATTCTTTCTAGCAACAAAATCTATCGTATTTCTGCAAGCTTGATAAGCATGATTAGGGACTAATATCTCATCATCAACGTTGAAATCTAGCGATCTCAATACTGTATTAACTCCTGATGTTGCGTTTTCAATCAATGCCAAATCATCATAATCACATTTGACAAATTTAGCAATTGCTTTTCTAGTTTCTAATAATGCTTTAGGAGCGATTTCTTCATAGAATTTCACCGGATCCTTCTCTACAAGTTGTTGCCATCGTTTTTGTTCTTCTAGAACTATTGTAGGTGTAGCACCGTATGAACCATGATTTAAGAAAATGGTTGACTCATCTAGTCCCCAAAATTCAGACATAGGATTTTTTTGCGGTCTATTCATAGAAATTCCTCAAGATTACAATTTTCTTCTTCAAATGGTACTCTATTAAGTATATTTTTGATATTTGAGATTAGAGTATTTTCAAGTAACTCTCTTGTGATTTTCTGATTATTATTTTTCTTATATCCCAGTTTTTCTAATGATGTTGTAGTGCCTACATCCAATCCACAGCAAGCGAGATTTTCAATCCTATTTCCAGGGGTGGCATAGTTCAGCGCTAAGCCATGCCTACTAACCCAATGAAGAAATGCAAGTCCTATAGAACATACCTTTTTTCCATCAACCCATACTCCCATCATTGCAGAATCTCTGTATCCTTCAATACCAAGGTCTTTCAGGGTTTTAATAACCAAATCCTCTATTTTGTTAATAATTTTCCTGACACTTTGTTCATCACTATCCCATTTCACAATAGGATAAGCCACGAGTTGCCCGGGTCCATGCCATGTGATTCCTCCACCTCTATCTACAATTGTCTGTTCATAATCATCACTAACTACTACTCCTTCCCTACTGGCCTTCGGGCCAATGGTAACTATTTCTGGATGTTCTACTAGAATAATAGAGTCAATAATTTCATCATTGATTCTTTTTTGTTGCATAACGCGCATAATTTCTGAAACTTTAGAATGTTCAACAATTCCAGCCCTTAGGACTTGGATATTTTTCAACAAATCACCTCAGGAAGTATGTATTGCGTGACCCAATGTTTTCAATACACTTTCATGAAAAGCCTCCGTCATTGTTGGGTGTGCGTGAACTGTATCTGAGATATCCTCTAACTGTGCTCCCATCTCAAGAGCTAAAATGAATTCACCATGTAATTCGGCTACGTGACTTCCAACAGCTTGGATACCAAGAATTACATGATCTTCTTTTCTTGCAGTTACTCTTATGAATCCTCCAGTTTTTTCTGCTTCTATCGTCAAAGCTCTTCCATTGGCTGCTAGAGGGAATTTCCCAATAATGACCTCTTCGCCTTTTTCTTCCGCTTCGTTAGGAGTCAGTCCTACTGAGACAATTTCTGGTTCAGTGAAAACAATAGCAGGAATTGCAACTTTGTCAAATTCTCTCTTTTCGCCGGAAATAATCTCTGCCACCATTTCGCCTTGGGCGCTTGCCTTGTGTGCCAGCATTGGCTCTCCAGCAACATCGCCTATTGCGTAAACTCCTGGTGCTGAGGTCCTACATTGCCGATCAATTCTAATAAATCTACCAGATGTATCCATCCTTATTCCCATATTTTCAACCCCCCATCCCTTTGAGTTTGGACTTCTTCCAACAGTAACTAAAATCTTATCAACAGTAATTTTTTGTTCTTCAGAATCTTTTTCAAATGTAAGTTCCACCTTTCTTGATGCTCCTTTCCCTTTGATTTTAGCACCTTTAGCAAGAGCATTAGTATGAACTGTAACTTTGTTCTTCTTCAACCATATTTCAAGTGGCCTTCTGATTTCTTTATCCATTATTCCTAAGATACTATCCATTCCTTCAACTACAGTGACTTCTGTACCTAATTTCCTTAACGCACAACCTAATTCTAGTCCTATATATCCTCCTCCTACAATAGCGACCTTTTTCGGTAGTTTTTCTAAACTCAATGCACCGGTTGAAGAAAGAACGAATTCTTCATCACACGGCATAAAAGGTAAATCAATATGAGATGAACCGGTTGCAATAATTACATTTTCTGCTTCAATGGTTATATCTCCATTTTCGGTCTTAACAGTACAATTCTTCGATGAAGAAAATGTGGCCCAACCATGTATTAATTCAGCACCTGCATTTTTAACCAATGTTTCTACACCTTTGGTCAATCTTTGAACAATTCCATCTTTCCATTCCACAATGCCTTTCATTTCAATTTCGGTATTTCCTAAAACTGTAATTCCCATGTGCCCTTCTTCCTTGGAATGTTTACCTAATGCTTCATATCTTTCTGCCGCATGAATAATAGCTTTACTTGGAATACATCCAACATTTAGACAAACTCCTCCTGCTCTTTCACCCTCAACGATTATGGTATCGAGGCCTAATTGAGCGGATCTTATTGCAGCAACATATCCTCCAGGGCCCGCTCCGATGACTAAAACTTGACATTTACGATTTTTACTCATTTTTTCCACCTACATAAAAATTAGAGCTGGGTGTTCTAACATTTTCTTCAATGACTGAATCAGGGCAGCTCCATTAGCACCATCTACAATTCGATGGTCGAAAGAACTTGAGACATTCATAATCCTCCTAACAACAACTTTTCCATCTTGAACTACAGGCATTTCTCTTGCTTTATGGACTCCTAGGATACTAACTTCTGGATGATTAATGATTGGGGTTGCTCCTAACCCTCCATCTCTGCCGAGACTTGTAATTGTAAATGTGGAACCTGTCAAGTCATCTAGGCTAGCAGTGCCATTTCTAGCTGAGCCAGAAACTCGTTGCATTTCGGCTGCTGATTGCCATATGTCCATTGCTTCAACATGTTTCACGACAGGAACAAATAATCCTCTATCTGTTTGTGTGGCAATTCCGAGATGGATTGCAGAGTGTTGAGTGACAATATTATTCTCTTCATCATAATGTGCATTACATTCTTGATGTTTCGGCATTATTTTAGCCAAAGCCATCATTATGAATGGCAGATAAGTTAATTTTGGTTGCCCTTCATCTTTGGTGGAGTTTAAAAATTTCCTGAGTTTTTCTAATTCAGTGACATCAATTTCTTCAAAATATGAGAAGTGAGGTATAGAAAATTTTGATTTGACCATTTGTTCAGCGATTTTTCTTCTTAAACCTACGACCTTTATTTCGTTCGTTTCCGTTCTTTTTGTAGAATATGATTTTGGAGGTGCACCTGTAACTGCTCCTCCCGCTGCGATGTATGCGTCTAAGTCTGCATGTCTAATCCTTCCAGCGGGTCCAGAGCCGGATACGAAAGTTAGGTCTAGTTCGGCCTCCCTAGCTCTTCTCCTTACAGCTGGACTAGCCAATACCCTAGTATTTTGTCTTATTTTTGTTGTTTTTATTGGTTCTTGAATGAGAACTTTTTCAGGAGTTGATTTTTTTTCTACAAACTCAACTACCTTTTCCTCAAGTTCAACTACTTCTTCAATTACTGGTTCGGGAACTGGTATAGTTTCTGTATTTTCTTCTGTAGAAGAGATCTCCTCTCCACTTCCTGAGAAAGTTATCAAAGCAGTACCTACCGCGATCATATCGCCAACTTCTCCACTTAATTCCTTTACTATTCCACTTGTTGGAGAAGGTATGGTGACAGTTGCCTTATCCGTCATCACATCGACGATTGGATCATCTTCAACTATTGTATCTCCAACCTTGACGTGCCATGACACTATTTCTCCTTCTACTACTCCTTCTCCTATATCTGGTAACTTGAAAACATAATCTCCCATATTCATTCCTCCTGAGTTTTTAGTATTGCTTCAGCAATTCTAGAGGGACTTGGCATATAATCCCATTCTGTCGTGTGTGGGAATGGCGTATCCCATCCTGTGACTCTTTCTATTGGACTTTCTAAATGATAAAAACATCTTTCTTGTATTGAAGCAACCATTTCGGCCCCGAATCCACTAGTCTTCGGTGCTTCATGGACAACAACACATCTCCCTGTCTTTTCAATTGATTTAATTACAGCATCTCTATCCCAAGGTACTAATGTTTGTAAATCTAATAAATCGCAACTAATTCCTGAGTTTCTTATTGCTTGTTCTGCCACATGCACCATTGTGCCCCAGGCAATTACAGTACATTTGTTACCTTCCATCGCCAATCTTGCCTCTCCTAATGGTATTTTGTAATATGATTCAGGAACCTCGGCTTCTGGATGTTGTTTCCATGTTGGAACATTATGAGGGTCTCCATAAAATGGGCCCCTGTAACATCTTTTTGGCTCAAAGAAAATCACAGGGTCATTATCCTCAATAGCACTAATTAGAAGACCCTTAGAATTGAATGGCGTGGAACAATATACCACTTTCAACCCGGGAGTATGCGTAAATTGAGATTCAGGAGATTGCGAGTGATGATGACCTCCTCTAATGCCTCCTCCTGCAGGCGTTCTAATTGTGACAGGGCACCAGAATTCTCCTCCTGAACGATGCCTAACCTTTGCCATCTCATTCACAATTTGGTCATATGCCGGAAAGATGTAATCTGCGAACTGTATTTCCACGACTGGTCTGAGACCATTTATGCCCATCCCAAAAGCAGTTGCAGCAATTCCTCCTTCTGAAAGAGGCGAGTCAAAAACACGATGCTTGCCATGTTTTTCTTGTAGACCATCAGAGGTCCTAAATACTCCTCCAAAATATCCAACATCTTCTCCAAAGATTACTATGTCTGAATCTCTTGATAGCATATTGTCAAGGGCACTGTTTACAGATTGAACCATATTCATATTAGGCATTATTCATCCCTCCATCTTTTCATTTCATCCCATTGCTCTAGTAAATGCCAAGGAGGAGTCTCATAAACTTCTGTAAAAATCGCATCGGAGGATGGATATGGGCCGTTTGCCAGATCTCCAAATTTCACAGCCTCCTTGTATGCATCCATAACTTCTGAATCTATTCTTTCTTCTAGTTCTTTATGCATCTTCTCTGACCAATTGTTTGTCTGGACTAAATGCAACTTCAATCTCTCGATAGGGTCTCCACCGGGCCAAAAATCATTCGAATCTTTCGGCCTATACCTAGATGGATCATCACTACTACTATGCGCACCTGCTCTGTAAGTTAGTACCTCAATATGTGTAGGCCCCAGGTTCTTTGCGGCTCTTTCTCTAGCCCATTTAGTTACAGAATACAAAGCGAGAAAATCATTCCCGTCAACTCTGATACTAGGGATTCCATATGGTATTCCTCTAATTGCAAAGTTTTGATTGTTACTAGCAAAATTAGAATGGGTTGAAATCGCCCATTGATTATTTACTACATTGAGTATCACAGGTGCTTTGAATATACTAGCGAAATTAAGTGCATAATGGTAATCTCCCTCGGCACTAGCTCCGTCTCCTATCCAGGTAATGGTGACTTCATCAAGCTCCTTGTATTTAGATGCCAATGCTACACCAACTGCTTGACTGAATTGTGTACCTACAGGGCTTGAGACTGAAATATATCTCCCCTCACGATACGTGTAATGTACTGGCATTTGTCTTCCCTTGACATTGTCTTCTTCATTTCCAATACAGTGACATATCATGCTAACCATGTCTCTTCCCCTGACAAACTGTGCTCCTGGTTGCCTGTATGTAGGGAATAACCAATCTTGATTCTTTAGAGCCATGGTTTGAGCAATCGCAATTGCTTCTTCTCCAAATGATCTCATGTAGAATGATAATTTACCTGTACGCTGCATTTTCATCATTCTTTCATCAAAAATTCTCATCCTTAACATATGTTCTAAGCCTAAAATTAATTCTTCTGAAGTAAGGTTAGGATTCCATTCACCCTTTGCTTCATGGTCATCATCTAGAACTCTAACTAAACCTGTAGCGTGATTTATTGCATCATCAACTGAACATTCAACATCCAATCTATTCAAATCTTCAGGTTTCCAACTCCATTGTTCAAATTTTGTTTTATCTCCTGGGCGATGAGGCGCGTCAGGGACATGGATTGACTCCGTCTTCTTCTTCACCATGTATCTAACACCATCTTCTTACTCATATTTGTTGGCTTTCGCCAATCACAATTCCCTCATTGAATTTAGGTAACTGACCGCAGAGCCTGTAGATTCTCTAGTAACTACTGGTTCCGCCCCTTCAGCCTCTTCGTACAATAGCCCGGCTCTGTATGAAGATCTGACCAAAGGTCCACTTGCTACCGCTTTGAACCCTAGCTCTCTAGCGGTTTTATCCCAGTCTGCGAATTGTCTTGGCTCTGGGAATCTGTCGATTGGAAGGTGTCTGTCACTTGGTTGAAGATATTGGCCCAATGTAATCATCTCAACACCTACTTCTCTAAGTAATTTCATTGCCTCCACAATTTCATCATCATTTTCTCCCAAACCAACCATAATACTTGACTTGATTTTCAAATCTGGTCTCACCTTTTTAGCATGAGATAATATTTTTAGAGACTGTTCGAATGAAGCTCTTGGGTCTCTGACAATACTATCCAGTCGAGGTACGCATTCTACGTTGTGTGCAAATACCTTAATTGGTAAATCATCAAGTAGACTTGTAAGGGCATCCAAGTTTCCTTCTAGATCTGAACACAACAATTCTAATCCCACACCTGGTGTTCTTTTGTTAACTTCTAACAAACAACTTCTGTAATGTTCTGCTCCTCCATCGGGTAAATCATCTCTATTCACTACAGTGATAACTGCATGCGTAATATTCATTTTTTCTATTGCTTCCGCTAACTCTTTTGGTTCCAAAGGATTTAGTTCAGGAGGCTTCTTTATTGTTCCGACCGCACAAAATCTACATCCTCTAGTACAAACTTCTCCAGCAATCATGAAAGTTGCTGTCCCTCTAGCCCAGCAGTCATGTACATTTGGACATCTTGCTTCTTCACAAACTGTGTGTAGTCCATGTTCATGTACATTCGCCTTTGTAATGTTAAATTTTCTTTGTGAAACTCCAGTCGGTAGACTAGTTCTGAACCATTCTGGTAGACGTTTTCTTTTTTCTTTCCTTCTTTCTAGAGAACTTTTACCATTATGTCTTAAAACTTCTTTAATCGAATGATTTTCATCATTAATCGTTGGAAGTCGCGTTGACATTGATACTTACGAGCAGGGTCATGACGAAAACTATTCTGTTAGTAAATTGTTAACTTAATCCTATACAAGAAGTCATATCTTACCTCACTCTCGCAACACCATGGATCAAGGCGTTGTGTTAGTAACGGGGGGGTCCAAGCGAATTGGTCGAGAGATTTGTATTCGCCTTTCAGATTTAGGTTTCAAAGTCATTATTCATCACAGAAGTTCATCTGAAGATGCAGATGAAACAGCAAGGATGATAATTTCAAATGGTGGCTCTGCTACTGTTCTCCAAGCAGATTTGTCAGATCTATCAAGTGCTAGAGAGTTAATATCTCATGCCGTAAAGGAATTCGGTTATCTTGATGCGATAGTAAATAACGCGTCAGTTTTTATTCATGACGATATTTCTACAATAACTTCTGATTCATGGGATAAGCATATGCAAATTAACGCAAAAGTCCCTTTGATGATGATTAAACAGATGAATGATTCATTAGATGGAAACAGAAGAGGCAGTGTAGTCAATATTTTAGATCAAAAATTGTATAATCCTAATCCTGATCATTTATCTTATACTGCATCGAAATATACCATGCTAGGGCTAACTGATACCTTAGCAAGAGGTTTAGCGCCTAAAGTTAGAGTGAATGCTGTTTCACCGGGTCACACATTAGCCAGCGATTCACAAACTAGCGAAGGTTTCAAGCTCGCGCAATCCAGCTCTCCCCTGGGTTACGGGCCAACTCCCGGAGATATTGCTGATGCTGTATGTTATTTGATGGTTGCAAAGGCCGTAACTGGACAGGTCATATATGTCGATTCTGGTGAAAGGTTTCTTTCAAGAACAAGGGATGTAGTGTTTGAAACTGAGTGATTCTATGACCTCCCATAAAGATGCAATTACTAATTTATTGTCTTCTTACAGTGGAGTAACAACACTATTTTTAGAAGATGTAGTTAGAGATGTAGACATTGGAGTCCATGATTTCGAGATTGGTAACCCTCAAAAAGTAAGGTTTGACATATACGTAATGCTTTCAGACATTTTAAATCCAAATAATGATGATCTGAATGAAGTATTGAACTATGAGTATCTCATAGATTCTTTGAACGACGTTTTATCATTTGGTCGTTTTTCTCTTCTTGAGACATTAGCAAATCGATTACTGGAAGAGATATCTGCTCCAAACAGTGTGAAAGCAGCATCAGTGGTTATAACTAAGTTAGATATCTTAGATGGAGATGGAAGATTAGGTTGTTCAATGACGAAAATCAAGTGATTTACACATAAATTTTAGTTTATGGTGCAGGGGGTGGGATTCGAACCCACGAAGGCCTTGCCACCGGAGCTTAAGTCCGGCCCCTTTGACCACTCGGGTACCCCTGCGTGCCACCGGCGTACGAACTTAGTCTTGAATCGCGCGGCTCCAATATGTCCCGGAAATAGATGCATATGCGGAACTTATGATGAGAACTCTTTAACACCCTGTGAACAGCCGGGAAGCGTGCAAGTGACTAGGAACGCTCGGAGAGGTGTCAAAACCGCCCGTATTGCCCTTTTTCTGACATTACTGATGTTAACTCCAATGTATTCTTCTCAAGTAACTAATTTAGAGTTGGAAAAAAGTCCAATTTTAAGCAATTCAGAAGAAAAAATTGAACTTTACACGCTTTATCTTGCATCTGCTGATTCTACAACTGATGGGGACGGATTAATCACTACAAAGATACCTGACTCTGGCGGTCAAGAAACTGCTAGTGCTTTAGACGAAACAATAGAATTTATTAGCCAAGAATTGTTATCGTCGATAGAGGTATTCGGTCGTCCAAATCAAGGTTCAGCAGGGTATTATTACTTGCCATTGGATCTTTTCTTGAAAGCAGTAGGGCCAAGCGGTTCATCAGTTGATTGGACAATCAATGTGAAACGTGGTAGCCAAATCATGGGAATTGCAGAATGGAATGCAGATGCATGTAATACTGGAATTGGTAATAGTTGTAATTTCGATCATGAAGAATTTCAAGTTGCCATTGGTCAAAGCAGTTCTTTCATGATAATGGAAGATGAAACTATTGGAATTACAATTTCTGCAGAAATGTCAGGGTGTGATAGCGGTGGTAGTCCATTCGGCTCTACTTGTACTGCAGAAGTTGCATGGAATGAAATCGATGGTGAATCTAATCGCCATTCTGAAATTGAAGTAGAAACAAATGCAATTTCCAATAGTGTTGTATATTTACAAAAGGATGGAGATGAACTTTCAGAAGGTCCAGTCCTAGAATGGTATCCAAACGATATTATCGATCAAAGATTGATGCAATTCACTTTCGATGTAAAAAGTGCATTTGGTAGATATGATATCGACAGTGTCAGATTATTGTTTAGAGATTCGCTAGGTAACTATAGGATTGATAAAGAAATTAGCGATGACGATCCAGACATAGAAGATACAAACGAAGGAATATTTGGGCATTATTCTTGGACATACCCAGGAGGTGTACCTGCTGGTGATTATACTGTGGAACTAGAAGTTACAGACATACAAGGGAACTTAGTTCTAATTGAACATGAGCCCGTTGAAATGCACCAATTTGGTGTTTCAATTAATCATGGGATGGATAGGCAAATAGAATACATCGCTCCAGGTGAAATAACTCCTATTCCGCTCCAACTGGTTCATAGAGGAGACTCTACCAAATCTATGTCTGTTGAACTTGAAGTTATGACGAATCTCGGCAGTTCTTGGTTAATTGAATTTGATTCTGATTCAAGCACCTATTCTTTGGATGCAGGCGGAGATATCTTGAATCCTATTCTCACACTGCAGGCTCCAGATGATTTAACTGGAACTCCTAGTAGTATAGATATCCGTGCTGTTGCTGAAGCTGAAGTTAATGGAGTCCAAACAGTAGTCCATCAAGATACCTTGAATCTAGTATTAGAGAAGATTGACGTTTTCCAACCTCCTGCAGTATCTGTTTGGGACGAAAAACATGAACTTCCTATTGCTAACTCTACTCGCCCTGGTGATATCGACAACACAATACCAAGATATGTTGAATATGGGGAGTTTACGCCATTTCTTCTAGAGATATTTAACACAGGTTTCGATGCGGATATGTTCCGTGTAGATGTATTAAAACGCTCCAAATCCATTATTCAAGTTTATGATAATAATACTGGAGAAAGAATATTGGAAGATGTTGGCGATGGGACATTCCATACCTCTTTCTTAGAGAGACATGCGACTCAAGTATTACTCTTGAATATCAAGCCATCTAATGATCGTACCGATGACGACTTAGGAACTATAGAAATCGAAGTCACTAGCTCTGGTAATTCGTCTCTCAGAAGTACAATAATATTCACTATTCAAAGGACATTTGGCATTAGGGCGGAAGTCTCACAAGATTGCGATGGTTCTCCATTAGGTCAGATTGAAGTTTCACTTTGTTCCCCCGGTTCAGATAATGCTGTTGTAGATTTAAGAGCTAGAATTACCAGTAGTGCTAATTCCGGAGGCACTGCTCTTTGGTGGAGAATTCAGAATCCTGCAACTCTACAGGAAAATTTAGATATTAACCCTATATATGGTCAATGGCAGTTTAGGATTGAAGATGATAATAATGAAGCAGTACCACGAGTTTCACTGGGTCCTGGTGGATTTATTGAAGTATTTGTGACAGTCACTCTCACAACCCAAGTCGAACAAGGTAATCATACAATTTACCTAAGAGTTATTGAAGATACTGAAGATTCAGATCCTAGATATTTTGACTTACCTATGACCTTTGAAATTGCTTCTGATGAGCCTAATTTAGAGATAGTCCAAGTTACTCAAGATAGGAAGCTACTTCCAGGAGAGGATTATTCTATCCAAATGAAGGTTAAAAATGAAGGCAATACTGAAATGACTATTCTATTAGATGCAGAAGTGGACCAGCAAGGATGGACAGCAGAAATCGAGGGCCCGTCCGGCTCAACATTTATTCAACTTGGCGCCTATGAAGAATTAAGCTTTAATCTCAAAGTTTTCGTCCCTTCGGATGCAAATAATGGTGATAAAATTCCTGTTTTAGTTACTGCTATGCCTCTGGCCTATGTGATTGATGGAACTTTGGACACCAGTCAGAGCTGGTCAGACGATTTTACTGCTAAGAAAACAGTAATTATGACTGTAGATTTGGGTAATGTTATTGATATATTAATTAACGAGGTTAGTCACCCTCGTCCACTATCTCTAATTGTATTGGTAGTCGGATTTTTACTGATTATTGCCGGAGTACAAAGTAGTATGAATCGCCGCAAATGGGCTAGTCACATGGCACTAATTGAATCTATAAATCGTGATGATGAAAACGAAGATGAAGATGTCGAAATTGAAGAATCTATGCCAACGATCGAAGAGTTACCAGATTCTAATCGTTACGATTATGACGATATTGAACTTGTTTGATTCAGTCCATCCGTCCGAACGACGCTCCATTCTTCTTAAGACCTATATTAAGCGCCATGAACATTAGAGGTGACTAGTTTGCAGAGCGTTTCAGTAATTTCGACTGACAAGGAACTACTAAGCAAACGCCGCTCAGCCTGTTTATTCACTTTGATTATGTTACTAGCTTCATACTCCGCGATAGAGTTTGGTAGTTGGGAAGCTCTTGCTACAAGTGATGATGATGGAGACGGCTTAACTTATGGATTAGAGTTCATAATTAACACTCAGCCGCAGGATTGGGATAGCGATAATGATGGACTCCCTGACGGGTGGGAATGGCAATATGGTTTAGATCCTCTTTCTCCAACTAATATTAACGGTTCAGTAGGTGACCCTGATGGAGACGCGTTCACAAATTTAAATGAATATCTTTACGGTATACCAGCCAATTGGGACGATCCTACTACTACCAATGTGCTTGATAATGGAGTATGGTGGAATGGCACTGTTCCAGTGAGGTTGTGGGATGAAGAAAGTGCGATGCAGTTCATTCAAGGCACTGGTTCTGATGGAGTAGATGAGGACCCAGTAGGGAACATTTGTTTCAATACATTTGATGATGACAAAGACGGGTTAGTAGATAGTTTCGACCCAGATGGAGACGGTGATGCCGATTGTTCTAGCGATGATGATGATGGTGATGGATTAATTGATGAAGATCCTGATGGCTGGGATACAGATGGAGATGGTATGCCAGATGGTTGGGAAGTCGCCAATAATTTAGATCCAACGTCCGCGTCTAATGTAGACGGTACCTATGGTGATCCTGATGGAGATGGCCTGATTAATTTGTACGAATATGTCAATCCGACTTGGGGTACTAGAAATGGTTCAACTACACCTCCTACTCAATATTTCCGACCAGGGCCAAATAATATGACTGCCACAGAGTCGCCATGTAATCCAGTATTGGGGCTAGGCCCTGGTGGGTGTGCAATTTTCACAGCCGAAGTAGATTCAATTACTCAAACAGACCCAAACAACAATGACACAGATGGAGATGGCTTGAATGACTCCTATGAGGCGTTAATTCTTCTGACAGATCCAACTGCTGTAGATACAGATTCAGACGGTATTAGTGATGGTGTGGAAGTAAATGCGCAATATGGTGATCCTCCACAAGCCTCAGATCCAAGAAATAACAATACTGATGGCGATCAATTTGATGATGGAGAAGAAGATACTAACGGTAATGGAATTGTGGACTCCAATGAAACAGACCCTACAAGAATCGAGGATGTTGGGGATTTTGATAATGACGGTATAGACAACTGGGAAGAAAATCTTACTTGTACTAGGTGGGATTTAGCAGATACTGATGGAGGTGGCGTAAATGATGGTGACGAACTTGCCATTGGTCACCAAACAGATCCTTGCACTAGCGAAATAGTTATTGTAAAATCGATAGTTAGTTGGGATGCGCCTTCTTTGTCACTATTGCTTAACTCTACGGATGACTTAGATCCAGAACCCTCTGACTGGAGGCAAGATTCGTTCCCTATGGCTTATTATGAGTTAATAAATGGTTCAACAGTAGGGTTCAGATACGGTTCGGTTGTTGGGAATGAATTGAAAGAAGTAGACGTTTCTTTGCCAGCCACCGCTGTATCGGTATTGTTCACAAATCATTCTTGGTGTTGGGATGTCACTCAGCCTAGTGAACCTCACTGTGATGACGACTATTTCGATACAGATGGCGACGGTTTAGCGGATTGGGAAGAGATACTAGCTACATGGGGTCAACCCACCAATCCAAATCTTATTGACACTGATGGAGACGGGGTGGATGATTTATCAGAGATTCTTAACCAAACAGATCCTAGTGAACCTTGTAGCAACCTTCTTGATTCCGACGAAGATGGATTGAATAATTATTTTGAAAATACAACTGGCTGTGATTTGATTTTCGGTTTCGGAGGAAATGGCACTGTAGATACATATTTCACTCTGTGGGATGATGCAGATACTGATGACGGAGGAGTTACTGATGGGCAAGAATACCTTGACGGAACCAATCCGCAAAATAACTCTGAAGATGACTTAAATCCTCTTGACACAGATGGTGATGGTATACCTGATACCATTGAACAAGCAATTGGTCTTGATTGGTTAAATCCAGATACCGACGGCGGAGGGATTCCTGATGGTGACGAATGTGGACCTGATTTTTGGTCGATAGGGTGTAATGGTTCTGTTAGTGACCCTTTTGATTCTAGTGACGATATAAACCCCAACATGTTAATGTTCACAGCCACAAATTCTACAAGTATTGACTTGAATATAACAAATTATTGGAGATGGCACACCTATGATTTTTACACTGGAATTTCTTTTGGAGTTAACAGCACCCTAGTTGGAGGCACTCCAATTGAAGTTGATTTTGGTTCAATGCAGGGTGTAGCACATGAATCTTTTTGGCTGGGTAATAGTACAAATGATTGGACAATAACATACCTATCAGGTGCAGAAATAGGTCCTGGAGGAGAATTAATAGTCCCATATAATACTGTGAACTGGACGTCGTGGAGCGACTCAGGTGCAGTTTTGAATTTCTCTAATTACACCAGGGATATTGGTGTTTCACTTTTATCTGTGGATCAAATTTTTATTAGTAGCCCTGATGTTTTCTTCAGCCCTCAAGTAAGAGAAAATACCACTATATTCTTTGGTAGTGATTACGGTAAGGATTTACCAAGAGCTTATGTAGATAGGCAAAGTGAAATCCCAAAGTCTATCACACAGGCAATTTTAAGCGAATCCGGAGCATTTTCAGCTTGGGAAAAAGTTGAAGCGATACAAAATTTCCTGATCAATGGAAATAATACCACTACATTTGTTAGAAATAATGATCCAGTAGTTCCTGATGCTCCTCTTAATACTCCTCCAGGTGATTTAACAAATTACATCTTAAACAATACTAAAGAGGGAAGTTGTGAACAATTCGCCACCGTATTCACAGTAATGCTTCGTCATGCAGGTTTTGCTGCCCGCAAGGTGACAGGCTTCTCTGGAGGTGATTGGAATGGAAAATCATATGATGTCTATGGAAAACACTTCAATACTTGGGTAGAAGTTCAGATGCAAACAAATCAGAATCAAGGAAATGTGACATTAGGATGGGTACCGTTTGAAGCATGTCCTCCGCCAAATCTCGTTGAAGTTATAGATGAAGAATGGGGCCCTAATAGTTTTGATAGAGATCTGTCTGGTAGTGATTTTTGGCTGAATGGTACCCTGAGGTTTGTAGACAATTTAACTTTCGCAGAGAATGTTTCTCTAAACTTATACTTAGTATCGGGGAATGAAACAAATCTTGTTCCTGGCTCCGCTGCTAATTCTGATTACTTGGTTGCAACAGGGTCAACAAATGACAATGGGACATTCGAGTTGTCAGGCAAGCCTCTTTTACCAATAAAACCTGGATTAGGGGCATTAGTTTTACAAATTTCTGAGAAAGCCTATATTGATACGCAGGGAATCTCATTTACATGGAGGATTAATATTACCGATGATGTTACAACTACTTTTACATCACCAACTCCAGTAAATCAACCAATGTTGGGTGTAGGCGTTAATTCTAGTGTTACAGGCTATCTTAAACTTGAAAGTCCTCCAAATTTTGATGTTTCACTAATAGATAATCTCCAGGTGATTTTGAATTATTCTACATCTACTGATGGTCCAGTTAGTATGATTTCAAACTTAGGTACCGGTGGATATTATGAATTTGATATTCCAATTTCTGAATCAGAACCATTAGGTCTTATAAATTCCTCAATTTCATTCCCTGGTTGGCATGAGACGGATTTGAATAATGCAACTATACCCAGCTTCCATATTAGGCCATTTACTGATAATTTCCAGTTCAATATTACTCCTGCTCCAAATTTGTCAGTTACATTAGAGGGTATTGACTTGAACAATACATTTTTAGATATAGATTCTTCAATTTTCTTGAATGGAACGGTTCTAAGTTTTGGTGACACTCCTGATGCATTAAATGGCACATTGTATTTGCTGATGAGACGTGCTTCAGTTAGTGGACCTTTTGAAACTCTCAAAACTTGGTATCTTAATAGCTCAAATTGGACCTCCTCTCCTGGTCAATTCAATGTGACTTGGTTATTTTCGAGGGATGATGTATCTATTCCTTCTGGCCCTGTTGAAGTTAAAATTCAATTTGATGCGGAAGGACTTTTCGCTAATGATCAGGTAAATTATTTCACTGAACACGGCATTCGTAGTGATATTACTTTTTCTTATGAAATAGTACCTCAATCACGAGGGAATCAGGCAGCAGTTGAAGTGTTTCTCTCTGATCATACTAATACTTCAGTAAGTAGTTTCTTGGGAACTTATGTTTTGGATTTCAATGGTACCTCAGTTTGGAATATTTCAGATCCTGATACCCCTAGAATCACTCCTGTCTGGATACCAGAAGCAACCGCTCCTGCTGGTGACTACTCATGGGTACTGAATTTCTCCGGCAGTACCTGGCTCAATCCTGCAAGTATTATTGATGTAGTTAGAATACAAGGGCAATCAAATGCTGTTGTAAACTTAGGTAGTGAATGGACTCCTAGAGGTGTTTCAAACTGGGTTTCAGGTTTCGCTCAGGATAAGAATCTTGGAACTCCTGTAATTGCTAATAACTCCTCAGTTACTGCGCAACTGTTGGTTCCTTCAGATCTACCTCCTTTACCCGACGGCTCACCACCCCCAGATACTGTTATTAGGCTAGGTGGGGGATTCATAAATCCATTAAACGGAGAATATAATATTTCATTTTTAATGCCTGGAGGTATCGCATCAGGTGTTTATGAATTGAGAATCTTTTTGGATTATAAGATAAATCCACCAAGTGGAGGAGAATACTACAAAGTTTCAGATGCAGATTCTGTTGATGCAGGAATACAAACTGAAATGATTGTTGAGTCAACACCTCCTTCTTTAATAGTAACAGCAGGAGAGGTAATGCAAATTAATGCCACAATTACAGATATAGCTGATGGATCGCCAATTTCAGATGTTATTGCGGATGTTATCTTTGATTCAGGGGGCCCTCTGGAGCAAACTCTTCAGTCAGGTTTAACTTTAAGCGATGGAATAGCTATATTCAGTCCAGTAATTCCTGCAGACACCCCTCCTGGATTCTATAATGTTTCAATAATTGCTCCTGATGATATCCTAGACAATTTAACTGATGTAGATGCGGGAAGATGGTTAGGGAATCAAAGTACATCAAATTTAACAGTACAAGTTTCTAGTTCTATTAGTTTAGATCCATTCCCTTCCGAAGTTACTGCTGGTTCTACATTCTCTATATCGGGGCAGGTTTTGGATGCAGTAGATTCTAACAGAACTGTTGATGGACCAATGGCTGTAGAAGTATTTTTCTTGAATGACTTAAGTGAAACATTAGTTTCAAACCATGTCACATCTAACAATGGCAGCTTTAACATTACAGTGCCTACTGATCCACTAGGTGATGGTGTTAGCAGCGGAATTAAGACTGTAATAGTCAGTGTAGTTGAAGGAAGTACACCATTTTATCTGACAGGGACAGGAAATGACACTATATTAGTTAGAGGAGTTACTACATTTATCGATAAATCTCCTATAATTAATACAGTTGTAGAAAGAGGTTCTAATGTCACCTTAACAGCCCGAATTGTAGAATCTAGTAATGGCGATATCCCTTTACAAGGATTGGTTGTTTCTGCTGAATTCCATGATACTTGGCTAGACGAGGTCAACTCTAGTTCTCAAGGACTAGTAAATTTTACATTCTTCATACCTGATTCGCATCCATTAGGACAGATAGATACTATATTCTACTTTAATGGTTCAACTACTCTACATGGCACTTTAACATTGATTTCAACTATCACAGTGCGCTCATCTACTTTGATAACTGTGGAGAATATTACTGATAATCCAGCAGCTGGAGAGTTATTCAATGTCAGTGGCACTTTAACATCGAGTAATGGAAGCGCAATTATAGATAGGCAAGGAAATACTCTGGCTCCTAGTCTGATCTTTGAAATCGATGGAGAAGATGATACGTTTACTGTGATAAGTAGTAACGTCGAGTTAGATGGTTCTTGGTCAGCAAGTATCCGTTTAGATCTAACATTCTCTAGAGGTAATCACAATATCACTGCAACCTTCACACCAAATGTCAATTATTATCAATCCAGTACTGGAACAGGTATTTTTGATAGTAGAGGCTATTCACTTCTAACAATTGTCAACCCACTTGATTTAGACCCTGATAGCAGAATAGTAAGAGGCGAAGAAATGAATATATCATTATCCTTGATAGATAATTCTGCCTTACCGATTGATTCCGTTGTAATTTCAATAATCATTGATGGTTCAATTACATCGAATGTAACTACTGATTTATCGGGATTAGCCAATGCATCGATATTGGTAGACTCTAATAGAGTAGCAGGTCCTATGGAAATCAGTGTTATATTTTCTGGAATTGAAGGAACCACTGGCCTTGTTGGGGACGAATCAGTAACTAGAGTAGTAGTACTAGCTCCTACAGTGATTGAAATCACGGAAATCACAGGTTCTTCCATTGCTGGTGAATCGGTTACTTTCCATGGAACTTTGTTGGATGAGCATGGCCAATTATTAATTGAGGATGGAATAAATTCCGGTGGAGTTATTCATTTGTCAATAGATGGACTAGACGTCGGAGCAATATATACTACACTAAGTAATTCATCAACAGGTAATTGGACGATTAATTATGAACTTCCATTAAATACTGACTTTGGTTCACATGAAGTTAAAGTGGACTTCTTTGGAGGATTTACTTGGGTTGATCCAATGGGTCAGGGGGATTCGTTAAACCCTGAATATTATCTTCCATCTTCTTCTGTTTCGATTTTTAATGTTACTCAGACTTCTCAAGTTGTTTTGACAACCCCTCCTGGTGAAATTGATCGTAATCAATTACTTGTGATTGAGGGCATGCTAACAGATGGTGCAGGACGTGCACTTCCTAATAGGGGCCTTTCAGTATATATGAATGATCAACTATTAACTGGTTTAAACGTTGATTCCGATGGTAATTTCAGTCTATTCATACCAGTTCCTTCAGATATGCCATTAGGTCCACGAATTGTTAAGATTGTATTTGAAGGTGAAGAATTTATCCTTCCCTCAAATTCCTCATCTGTATTCATAGTATATTCCTCTACGGACGTATTCATATCCGAACCCAGTGCTGTGGCAGTAGGTGATAATTTAATATTACAAGGCATTGTAAAAGATAATCTTCCAAATGGGTATCTTTCAAATCATTCTCTTGAGATATTTATTGACGGAGTGTTGATTGGTATTACTTCAAGTAATGAACAGGGAGATTGGTCGTTAAATTGGGTAGTTTCAGAGTTCTTAGATGTAGGTGTACACACTATCACTGTAAAGGCTCCACAACAAGGATATTATCGTGAAGGTGTTATTGAAACAAATCTTACCATAGCGTATCATTCTGGAATTACATTACAAGTGGAGTCAAGCATTGTTACTCGTGGAGGGCAATGGAATTTCACCGGTAGACTGTATGATGCTGATTCCCAGGGTCTGCCAGGGTTAGCTGGTCGAGAAATCATCATTTACTTGGATGGTGAAGAGATTGGAAAGACAAATACTCTAGCCAATGGGTTTTATGAGTTCGATCATATTTTAGGATACTCAATTGACAGAGGTCAACACGATATTTTAGTAGTATTTTCTGGAGAAACCTATTATCTCCCAATCAGCTATAATATGTCCGTTTATGTTAGATCAGACATTGAAATAGAAATATTATGGGTTTCTGAGACCATAATTAGGAGCGATGTTGAACATCCAATTAAGATCGAAGGACGAATTTTAGAAATCGGAGGAGGTGGAAATGTTATCGAGGACATGTTTGTCACTTTACACTGGCTAACAGATGGTCCTGAGAATGCCAACGTACAATGGGATGAATCAACTGGTCATTTCAGAATACAATCTAATGCTCATTATCCAATGCCTCCTGGACCTATAGATCTAGTAGTAAAAATTGAATCAGATAGCACTAGATTCCTCAACGGTGGTTCTGAAGATTTGACAGTTTCAATAATGGTTCCTGTTAATTTCAAGTTTACACCCGAATCTATTAAAATTGATAAAAATTTAAGAATAATTAGAGGGACTGTCAATGTAACTTCTACAGATTCGTTTGAACCCGTTGCTAATATTTCAATGTCTGCTTCGTTAATTAACTCCTCTTCTGGGCAGACACATTTTAGAGTAATTGAGATGACCGATGAGGACGGTTTGTTCACTTATGAGTTTAAGTCAATTGAGGGTCTACCTACACTCTGGGACAGAGATTTCTGGGGTGAATTAAGCATTAACTTCTATACAGATTCTCTATTTGTTGATCCTTCAAACAGAACTTGGTTAGCTACTCAACAAAATCAAAACCCTCACGTGACTATTGATTATGAGGTTACGGAAGAATCCTCTATCTTCCAATCGTTACTTTACGCTTCGATTATCTTAATCATACTAATTGGAATGGTTGGCAGTGGTCTATATTATCAACGTAGAAGAAGTGCAACAATAGATGAATTAGCAGGTATCTTTAGTTATACTGCCGAACTTTTGGCGGCAGGGGATGAGTTTAGAGAAGCAATTTACAATTGCTACGAAAGTCTTTGTCAAATATTAATGCGGAGAGGATTCTTACGTAGAGATTTTGAAACAGTTAGAGAGTTTGAGATAGCAATTAGGTCTGCCTTGCCTATCAGTGAACAATCATTAGTTTCTTTGGACAGAATTTTCGAGGAGGCTAGATACTCAAGCCATGTTCTCGGGGAGGGTCACCGTCAAAATGCACAAATCGCTCTTAACGCAGTTTTACAAGAAATTGATCAATTACAAGATATCCCAATCAGAGATGATTATGTTTCAATGGAAGATGAAGAATTAAAGAAATAGAATTTCTATAATTCCGTTTCCACTTGAGATACCAGTTATCTCACAACCGTTTGGCATAATAAAACTCCTAAATATCCCCCCATTGATTTCTGCCGAAATTATCTGAACAATCTGGTTTTCATTTTCCATTCTACTTTGGATGATTATATCATCAGAAGAAGCAATTTTTATTGGGAGAGAAATTCCCTTCCCATCCATTTCTCCATTAAATTCATTCAATAAATCTTCAGTTGATAATATACTCCTATTATTGATTATTCCAGCCTCTATATTAGACCCAATATCTGCGACTATTGCCATATGGTCATTCCTAACTTCAGATAAATGAGGGAGATTTGTAATAAAATCTCTATGTAACCTTTGTGCATTTGTATCCAAACCATTTGTGGAGATTTGCATATGATTTTTAACATTCAATTCTTTGTCAAGAATTTTGATTTCATGTCTTTGCCATGTTAGTTCCATGCTCTTTCGAAACTACCATCCCGGATGAACCCGTCGTTCATTCTCTCTCTGTAGCGGGTTCAGGATTTCTCTTGAAGAAATTTTTTGTCAGTCTACCTGTTCTATTATGGTCAGGAGATTCAAAAATATCCACATTAACGGGAAGACAATTTCTGAATTGCCTCATCATTATTCTTTTTTCAAGTAATATTACAATAGCTCTATCCGCAGATTTTCTAATAGGTCTACCTAATGCTTGCAATATACTGTTAATAGCAGGTTGAGAACTCGTATATCTCCAAGCTTTATTATTGCCAAATCTCCCTACATAATAATCTTTCAATGCATCCTGTCTAGCACTTGGAGGGGCTAGAGGAAGCCCGAGACAAATCACAGCATCTAGAATATTGTTGGGATAATCAACACCTTCTGCTAACTTACCACTCAGAACACCTGCCAATAGAATCTGCCTCTTATTTCTTCTTTCGTTAAGTAACTCGTCAACTATCCCGTTAACTCTGCTCTTAGACATTCTTTTCTCCTCATCTATTATTCTAATATGTCCTGGTAACCAGTTTGCATCACCTAACACATCATCCATTAATGCATAGCTTGGTGAGAAAAAAGCAATATGTCCAGGAGTATTCATAATAACTGCTAGAATGTGTTCTCGAATCTTTTCTGTATTCTCCAGATTCCTTTCAGTATATTTGGTTGTGACGTCTTTGGCTACTAAGATAGGTCTTTTATCTGCTAAAAATGGCGAATCATATTCGGTCATTATGACTTTTCTTGTCTTAGGTATCCTTAGTAAATCTGCATACATTTCTGGCGGGAAAAGTGTACCTGACATTAGTATAGCTCCACTAGTACTTGAAAAAATAGGGCCACTAATAACTCCCGGATCTAATAGGAAACTTCTGACCCTGCCTTCATCACCGAGTAGGTCGAAAACCAATACTAGGGCATTATTATGTAAATATTCTAATGTTATTGCAAGTAATTCTGCTAGTCTAGTACTTGCAGTTTCCTTTTCATCATCATCATCATCTTGGTCGACCTTGACTCTACGTAATTGAATAATTAATTCTTTTAATATGGAATAATTATTATTAATTTCAACATTTAGCTCTTCCTTAAGTATCGAATCTATTTCACCAACGAAGTCAATAGTTGGTATTTTCATATCTTTTTTGCCAGACTTTACCAAATCACTTTCTTTCATTTTATACCAAATTTTCATTTGTTTTTCTAATTTCGTCATTTGTCTAAGTGCTTGTTTTATACTATAAATATCATTATTTTCGTGTAATTCTGATAAATCGAGTTTCTTTATCTCATGTTCTTTTGAACCAAGATATTCGTCAATCTCTAATCGAGAATCTCGAAAGATTTTCATTATCGCTCTTCTCTCGAGTCCATTTCTTATTCTATCAGGCAGATTATGTGCTTCATCAACAACTAATATACAATGTTCTAAATCGACCTTCATCGCGGTCAATGAACTTTCACTAACATTTTCGATAAAAACATGATTATAGTCACAAATCAAGATGTCACATTCTCTTACTGCCGATCTGGCAGCTGTCCAAGAACAAATTTTCTTTTTTCTCCCAATTTTGATTACTTCATCAACATGTATTGGGCTTTCTAAGATAAGCTCTTTTAGGTCATCTCTTCTTTTCTGTTTACTTCCCTCTACAATATTTTCTTCACAAGAGCATTTTCCAGTAATTCTATCGACTTCTTCGCACATGGATTCTCTACCAATAATGTCTACAACTTTGACATCAGGAATTTCTTGTTCTAATTTAGAATTTATACTCTTTATTGTTTCGACTACTATCTTGTGTTGTGATTGTCTACCTGTTAAAAATAAAACTTGTTTAGGGTAATCACTATTTCTAGCTATTTCTATCGCAGCAGCCAATGAAGCTGCTGTTTTTCCAATTCCAGTAGGTGCTGCTGCAAATAGAAACCCCTCTTTCTCTAAGGCAAAAATACCTTCTGTTATCATCTTTTCTTGTGCACTTCTCAATTTTTCATGTGCTACAAAATTGCCGACCCGGATATTGTCAGCGTGTTCCATGAAAGTAAACCTGACAATAGAACGACCAAGAAGATTGTCTTTCATCAGGGTGCTCCGTACGAAAAGTACGGAGCGGTGTGTGTTTGAGTTTCAGAGTAATTTTTCTCTATCGGTGATTCGAGTTTTCCCGCGGGAAAATCTAGGGACTTCTTTCGCATCATATCCTACAGCATTACTTAATCTTGCTCTGCTTCTAATTCCAGATAATCCAACAGTAATTCTCGATTTATGCTGTTGGGTGAGGGGGCTTTTATGCCCCCCCACGTTTTTGTGCATCCCATCCTCGCTCATTCTCTCACCTCTGAGCGTTCGAATCATCATTGAATCGCGCACTTAGCTCATCCATGCGCTCTTGGAGAAGTTTTGTCACAGACATACCTTCAATTGTTTCTTTTCGAATATAGTTTCTAGCTGCTGCTTTAAGAACAGTTTCTGGTTTTTCAGCATGAATTTTGCAGAAGTCATTCATTAGAATAGTCAATTCTGGCCCCAAATCAACTTTGACACTATCTCCGTGTTCGACTACATTTACTTCTAATAAACGCCTCACTGCATCTCTGATGACATCTGAACGATTTCTCATCCCATCAAAGCCTATTCTTTGATCTAAGGCCAGTAGATAATCCTCTGGAATCCTCAATGAAACCATTGGGCTTTGTCCTCTCACAGTCATCCCTCAGCCCAAGCAGGATGCGTCTAGCACATAAATGTAATGCAATTGTAGTTCGTATGAAATACAAATGGTTAATTTTTTTAAAATTAAATATTTACAATATAGAGCGATTCAATAGGGGCTGCTCTTTGGCCTTATCAGAGGCGGTCCAATGAAGGTGATTAATGACGCAATTCACGGTCAATTTAGAATCGATGGAGTTAGAGAAGAATTATTGAAAACTCCTGAAATGAATAAACTCAGCCATATTAAGCAACTGGGGTTGGCACATCTTGTTTTCCCTGGTGCTCATCATACTAGGTTTGAGCATTCTCTAGGGGTATCTCATATCGCGGGATTGATGGCTGAATCTATATCATTGAACGAGCATGACAAATCAACTGTTCAAGTTGCTGGTATGTTGCATGATGTAGGTCATGGACCCTATTCTCATACTCTGGAACATATTCTTCATGAAAGAGGTGGACTTGACCACATGTCTATCACTGAAGGGATAATTTTAGGTGAATATGATGTTCTAAGAAATGACGAGGGTAAGTATTTTTCAAATAGAAGAAGTATCCCTGAGATTCTTGAATCTTTTGATATTGAACCTAAAGAAGTTGCTGGACTTATCCGTGGCCCAGACGCTGGCGGTACTGAAAGAAACCTGCTTGAATGGGTGGAAGGGAAACAGAATTTTGTGTATCAGGATGACACATTATCTCATTTAATTCATGGGCCTGTTGATTGCGATCAAATGGACTATTTATTGAGAGATTCTCATTTTACTGGTGTTAAACATGGAATAATTGATCATCACAGATTAATTGAATGTTTAGAGAGGCATGGGGGAGACGTAGCCGTCGAAGAAGGAGGATTGCCTGCATTAGAAGGCATGATGATGGCCAGAGGTCTGATGTATAGTGCAGTTTATTTCCATAGAGTGACTAGAATAACTGAAATCATGCTTTCTAGAGCTGTTGAGAGAAGTGTTGATGATTTACCTGAATCAATAGACTTACAAAAAAGAGTAGATTCTGAAATTTGGGGCGCACTTTATGATTCAGGGAAGTTTGCTAGAGATATGATTCGAAGATTGAAATATAGGCAACTTTTGAAAATTTCTACTAGTCGTAGAAAACAAGATTTACCCGAAGAAACAATTGAAAAATTAATCTATTTAGCATCCAACTCTTCCGAAAGAATTGAGCTTGAAGATGAAATTGCTAAACGTGCGGGGCTAGATAAAGGGTATGTTGCGATAGATGTTCCATCTGTCAAATTATTACTTTCCGAACCTCGTATGTCTCAGGTAGATATTAGAATAATTGGTGATGATGGGAAAACTAGATGGTTCAAAGATCATACACCTATAGCAGAGGCATTAAGGAAGAGACAGGTTTCTCAAGAAGTAGTTTATGTGATGACTTTACCGGGCTATGAGAAGATAGTCAGCCGTCTCGCAGATGAGCATATTTTCTCTTAACCAATGTTTAATGAGTTGTTCAATCCATACCATTCAAAAGGGGTTAGTCAGTCCTCTGCCCACCCGATAACTAGTCAAGATTCGGAAACCTGGTGAATCCCATGGATAATACAATGAAAAAAGTATATGATAGTGTAATTGCAAGAGACCCGAATCAACCTGAATTCCATCAAGCGGTAGAAGAGGTTTTGGAAAGTTTAGTTCCAGTTATTCAGGCACATCCTGAATACTTACCCGTAGTAGAATCAATGGTTGAAGCAGAGAGGATAATACAATTTAGGGTTCCTTGGTATGATGATAGTGGTAAATTAAATGTTAATCGCGGATTTAGGATCCAAATGAATAGTGCCATAGGTCCTTACAAAGGAGGGCTTCGTTTCCATCCTTCTGTTAATCAGTCAATACTTAAGTTTCTAGCATTTGAGCAAGTATTCAAAAATAGCTTGACCGGATTGCCTATGGGGGGCGGGAAAGGTGGCTCAGATTTCGACCCAAAAGGTAAGACGGATGCCGAAGTAATGCGTTTCTGCCAATCTTTTATGATGGAACTATGGAGGCATATTGGAGCCAACCTGGATGTTCCTGCGGGAGATATCGGTGTCGGAGGAAGAGAAATTGGTTTCCTCTTTGGAATGTATAAAAAATTAGCAAATGAGTTTACTGGTGTACTTACAGGTAAGGGAATTTCATATGGTGGGTCTCTAATTAGGCCTGAAGCTACGGGATATGGTCTAGTTTATTTCGCTAGAGAAATGCTTGCTACAAAAAATAAATCTTTTGAGGGTGCAACAGTTTCAATTTCAGGTTCAGGTAATGTTGCGCAATTCGCTTGCGAGAAAGTTTTAGATCTCGGTGGAAAACCTGTCACAATGTCTGATTCTAGTGGATTTATTTATGATCCCGAAGGTATTGACAGAGAAAAATTATCTTGGATTATGGATTTAAAAAATAATCGCCGTGGACGAATCTCAGAGTATGCAGAGAAATACTCTAGTTCTACTTTCACTGCTTCTGAACCGGAGCCTGCATCAAATGGATTATGGAATGTTAATGTCGATGTCGCACTTCCATGCGCTACTCAAAACGAGATAAATGGAGAGGAGGCAGAAATGCTCGTTAATAACCAAGTAATGGCTGTTGCAGAAGGTGCTAACATGCCTTGCACCCCCGAAGCAGTAGAAGTTTTCCTAAGTAATGGTGTAATGTTTGCACCTGGTAAAGCGAGTAATGCAGGAGGAGTTGCAACATCCGGACTTGAAATGTCACAAAATTCATTGAGATATAACTGGACTCGAGAAGAAGTTGATACTAAATTAGACCAGATAATGGTCAATATACATAAGAATGCGGCTGAAACTGCTGAAAAGTATGGGATGCCTGATAATTATGTAGCGGGCGCTAATATTGCAGGTTTCCTCAAAATTGCTGAGGCAATGACAGCTCAAGGATTAATATAAATTTTTATTCATTCCTCGTTCATAGCGGAAAGGAATTCTTTCAATCTATCCGTTCTAGGTTTTTCAATAATATTGGAAGGTCCTTCTTCTTCAATAAGACCTTTATCCATGTAGATGATTCTATCTGCAACATCCTTAGCAAAATTTATTTCATGAGTAACAATCACCATTGTCATTCCCTCATCCGCTAAACCCCTTATTGTCTGTAATACAGAACCTATTAGTTCAGGGTCCAAAGCACTGGTTGGTTCATCAAATAATATCACTTCTGGATGCATTGCGAGAGATCTTGCAATCGCAACTCTTTGTTTCTGTCCTCCTGATAAATTTCCTGGATAAGCATCTACTCTATCCAACATGTCAACTCTTTCCAATACTTCTAGAGCAATTTTTTCAGATTCCTCTTTATCCATACCTCTAACATGCTTGAGCCCCAACGTGATATTTTCTAAGACTTTAAGATGTGAAAAAAGTTCAAATGATTGGAAAACCATACCTATTTTAGAACGTATTTCATTAACATCAGCTAAAGGGTTATTTATGATTTCACCATTTAATTTTATTATTCCATTCGTAGGTTCAATCAGTCTATTGATACATCTAAGTACCGTTGATTTCCCACTACCTGATGAACCAATGATAGCTACAGATTCTCCCTTTTTAACCTTGAATGAGACTCCTCTGACTGCATAGACGCCACCTGAATATATTTTTTCAAGGTTTTCTACGATTAGCACTTCATCATTCATTTAATTACCTCCTGAAATTCCTAATCCTGGAATTCTAGTTTTTTCTTCCAATCTTCTCAATAGTATAGCTAAAGTCCATGTGACGACGAAATATGCAATCATCACCATGCCCCAAGTCCAAAATATTTGGAAAGTAATTGCAACAACCAGTTTTCCTTGACGGGTTAATTCTGTATAAGCAATTACACTGGCTAAAGATGAATTTAATACAAGATTGACCATTTCATTTCCTAGAGGAGGTATACATATCCTGATTGCTTGTGGAAGAATTATTAATCTCATCGTACCCATGTAAGTCAGACCTATACTTCTCCCTGCTTCCATTTGTCCAGATGGTATTGCCGCAATTGCTCCTCTGATTGTCTCGCATTGATAGGCAGCTGAATTTAACCCCAATGCGAAAATTGCACTAAGATATGATCTCTTCCCAGGTCCGAATAAACTCTCATTCAGATATTCAATTAATGGAGAAATTAAATTATCTAGTGGGCCTAGATAAGATGAAATTGTTGCTAAATCTCCAGTGAAATCAACTCCAATGTTTTGTATGTGTTTACCTAATTGTATTCCGAAATGAATAAACATAAATTGGACTAATAGTGGCGTATTTCTGAAAAAATCTGTGTAAAGAGTTGCTATACTATTTAGAGGCCTCAAACTCCATGGGTCAATTGAAATACTGAAATCATTAATTTTAATTTCCTTTCGAGATAGTTTTGGAGTAATTCTTCTAGTCAAGAAAGACCCTGTACCTAATAGTAAACCAAATTTCATTAAATTATTAAGATTTAAATCAAATTTATTTAAATCAAAACCTACTAATAATTCCGTCAAAATTACCGCCCATAAAATCACTAACAACATTAATTTACCCGCAAAAATTGTTTTCTTAGTAAAAGTACCATTTGTTAAAATAAATAAAATTCCTAAATAAGTTAAACCAATTCCAATTATTAATGAAAAGAATGCGCTAGGGTTTCCAATTGGGGCAAAGATATATCCTAGCTGTGCTGATAACTTTGGAGTATCTGAACCAAGTTGAAAATCATGAAAATCAACCAGCGCTGAATAGATTAATTCAGCTCCTCCATTAATATTCATTCCTCCTGAAATTGGTACTCCAAGTAATAGTGATAACCCTAGTATTTTTATCACCTTATTCCTATGTTGTCCAGGTATCAAGATACCTAGAAAACCATCTGATTCAGTATTTTTCTTATTGATATATTGATCTAATAATATAGATACAGAAATTATTGATAGAAACGTGAATATACCTAGACCAATTCCACTTTCTCTCGTGGAAAAAATACTAATTGGTATCACAATCCAAAATAATATTAATGTCTTTTCAAGATCACTTTCAATCATTTGCTTTAATGTGGTTGGAGCAGTTTTACACATGGCTAGCATTATACCCAAAAAGAAACCAAGTAAAATTCCAAAAATCACTATTTTGACCGTGGCTTTCAAACCTTCCCAAAGATTATCTTTTGTGAAATCTACAAATTCATTGAAATCACTTAAATCTATAATTTCAAAACCAACTGGATTATCTTCTCCTCCATTTTCAGTATAGAAGATTTTTCCATTGTCACCAACAATAATTCCTCTAAATGCGGTTTCCATAGCTATATCGTTTATTGTCAGATATGTATTTCCATTCGGAAGTAATTGTGGTGTTACAATATTTCCCCCATCTTTACTCAGTGCTACAAAACCTTCTTCGCCTGTCAATAATATCTTTGTAGTGCTTAAAACTTCTAAGGAAGTTAAATTGACATTCATATTAGTGCTATAATTTTCTGATTCAATTTCTTTTATAGTCCATGAATATCCAACTGTAGTTGTTAATGACTCCTGAGTTGATTTCAAGATATTTCCTTCAGAAGTAATTGCATAAGCCCTATTTGCCTTATAATAACCAATAGAAATAATTTCAGATTCTGTGACAATTTCTGGAGTATCTCTTACCTCCCACGTCAATCCATTATCTTCTGAACCTAGAATTAATCCCGATGAGCCGGATATTAACCCTCTTTCGTTCTCAAATGTGATATCATATAATTTTTCAGAGGTTAATGAATTTATTTGTAACCATTCATTGTCTTTGAAAATCTGAATACCTCCCAAATCAGTAACTATTACAATTTCGTCAAAGTTGTTAATTGATACTGAGTTAATTCGTGTTTGATTATCAATATCTATATTAATCCATTCATTTGACTGAATTTCTTTGTAAATTACTACTCCATTTTTTCCTGCTGCAACAACTAAATTTTCATTAGAATCTGCAGTCAGTATATCTTCAACTGTGGGTGAATTTACTATACTCCAATTAGTTAATTTTTCACCATAGATAATTACTCCATTATCTCCAAAGACCCAAGCATCCCCCTTAGAATCTATTACTGCCGCATTATAGTTATTATTTGTGTTAATATTTACTTCATCCCAAGTACTTTCATATCCTTCTGCTAGATTAGGTGTTAAGAAAATAATAATTATTATACTGGCAAAGAATATTATTCTTGAAGATTCAGGTAATTTTTGCCAAGCCAAAATCCTTTCTTCTTTTAGAAACACATTCACACCTATTTAGAATATGCCTAATTCAAATTTACCATCTTCTGTGGCATGTACTTTTGGATCCCACAGAGGCGTAAATGTTAGGTTTACATGCACACTTTCCAAACCTTTAGTATCTAGAGCCGCCCTATGCACTGCAGCCATTAATTCAGGTGCTATCGGGCATCCAGGACTTGTCAGAGTCATATCAATTTCTGCATGTGTATTTTCTATCTTTACATCATAAATAAGACCCAAATCAATAACTGATATCTTCATTTCTGGGTCTTCAACTTCGTTTAAAGCCTCAAGAACGTCATTCTTATCAATCATCCTAAGTCTCCGAAAGTATCTTTGCCTCTTTAATCACTCTATTGAACATATTCAAGAAACCATTTGCTCTATTTGGGCTCAAAGCCGCTTTCAAACCCATTTCTTCTACATATGCAGGAGTTAACTTTGATACTTCAATCGGTTTCAATCCATTTACTGCAATTGCTGTTATGCTCATTAGACCTTGGACAATTTGAGCATCTGCTCCTGCCTTTAGTAAGAAAAGTCCCCCCTCATCTAGAGAACAGATTACATGTGCTCTAGATTGACAACCTAAAATTTGATTTTCTTCTGTCCATTCCTCTATTGGTAGCGGATTTGGATTATTTTTAGCATAGTCGAATAATAATTCATATCTTTCCATTGAGTCGAAACAATCTTTGAATTCTTCAACGATATCATCTAAATGCTCTGGCCAAAGTGTAGACATGTTAAGCCGTAAAGGTTTTTTTTATTCAAATGATTGTTTATTTATGTGAATCTTTCACAAATATATTTCAGATGAGTGATGAAACCTTCAACTTCTTCACGTGTGTTATATATCCAGAAAGATGCCCTATTAGTCGAGGGAACTCCTAAAGCATCCATTAGTGGTTGTGCACAATGATGCCCTGTACGAACAGCATATCCACCTTGATCTAATAGTAATGCCATATCTTGCGATTGAATTGTATCGTGTAAAAATGATACAGCTCCTGCAGAGTCTTTATTCGATGGGTCTCCAAAAATCTTTATTCCAGGTATTTTTGTCATTTCTTTACCTGCGAATGCTGCGATTTCATGTACATGTTTGTGAATATCTTCCATTTTGAATTGCTCTAACCATTCAACTGCGGCGCCCCAACCTATTGCTTCCGCAATTCGTGGAGTACCAGTTTCAAACATTGCATGTCCATCCTTGAATGTAGATCCATCTGTAGTGACTTTTTTGATCATTGAGCCTCCTGTCATGAAAGGCCCCATCTCCTGAATTCTTTCATTTGATGTTAATAGACAACCTATTCCAGTGGGTCCAGCCATTTTATGGGCGGATATTGCCAAAAAATCGGCACCTAGATTTTCGAAATTTATTTTCTCATGTGGTGCGCCTTGCGCACAATCAATCAAAACTTTACAATTATTTCCGTTACTTATTTTGATTATTTCTTCTATCGGGTTTCTAATCCCTAAAACATTACTAGTATGTGTTACGCAGACTAATGCGGCTCCCTCTACAGCGATTTCAAAAGCTTCCATATCTAACATGAATGTATCATTATTTATTGGGACATACCTAACTTCTACGCCTTTCTCTTTGGAAAGTTCTTGCCATGGTACAATATCTGCATGATGTTCCATTTCTGTAATTACAATTACATCGCCATTTTCTAAATTATTTTTTGCCCAACCATAAGAAACTAGATTAATTGCTTCAGTAGCACCACTCGTATAAATCATATTCTCTGGTTTTGCACCAAAGAAATTAGAGATTTGATTTCTGGCATTCTCTAATGCAGAACTCGCTTCGTCTGCCAATGTATGATTTGCTCTATGTGCATTAGAATTATAATTTTCATAGAAGTTACTCATCGCATCAATGACGCATTGAGGTTTTTGTGAGGTTGCTGCATTATCAAAATATACTAGATTTTTACCATTCGGTAATACTCTATTGAGTATAGGAAAATCTCCACGAATTGCCTTAATGTCCAACATCTGTACTTATCACCATACTGACCGTAATGCTAATCAGATATCAAATAATGTATTGTTTATACACGACATTTATGTCTGTAGACCTCTTTGGTCTGACTAATGACATCGCGAACTGGACAGAATGTAGTTGAATCGCTCGGGAAGAAAGACCTTAATCAGGATGGTAATATTATTAATTTAGCAATAGTAGGTAGTAGTAGGTTTTATGATTTTCAGATATTTGAAGAATTGATTGAGAATTGGGTTGACGATAATGGTTATCCTGATCTAATAATAGTTGGTGGTGCAAGCGGTGTTGATTACATGGCAGAACGTTGGGCAGATAATAATTCAACTCCAATAGCTATTTTTTCAGAAGAGTGGGATGACCCTAACAGGACACTAAGAGATAGAGGCCGCTCAGAGGCACCGAATTCACTTACTGAGAAAATATTAAAGTCGGCTACAGATATACTCGCAATCCCTTCTCCTACTAGTAAATGGACAAGAATTGTAATTGAAATGGCAAAGGAACGTGAAATGTCTCTGACAGTTTACGAAATTGGTTAATTCAAATATATATAGTTGAATATTTTCATCTCAAGATATTAATTCGTTTTTATCAATTCGCATTATCATGGACCCAATTATAGTGATTAAAGCCATAGTTCATATTGCCACAATAGCTTATTTGTTTAGATCCTACTAGGCGTTCTGTAGAGACTCGATGAAAAGAAGATATCAGTTCAAATTATAAATCAATCATCTAATATTTGATCTAAAATCTTCAATAGCCCTCTAAGTGTAACTTCGCTAATTCCTGAGACTTTACAAACCTCGCTCTGGGTCCTGGGTGAATTACTATTTTGTGATGCTTTGTACAACATACACCCTGCAATTCCCGAAGGTTTCTTACCTTGCCATATCATATTTTCTCCGACTTCGTCCCACAGGTCTCTAGTGTAACCCAAGACCTTAGGAGGCAATTGTAAGTCCGAATGGAATTTCTCAAAATATTCCTCAGGTCCAGTAATATGGTGAGTATTCATTTTTCTAGCAACTAATCGAATTGTTCTTTTCAACTCTTTTTCTTCTACTTCAGTAACCATATCAAATGCCTCCGCAATTACATCAATTCTTCTTGGTATTCCTGCTTGTCTTGCAGCAATGTATACACAAGCTGCTGTGACACCCCTAATGCTTCTTCCAGTAACTATTCCTTCTTTCACAGCATGTCTGTATAGATTCGCAGCTTCCTGTTCTATTTGTTTAGGTAACCCTCCTCTGTCTCTAATGAATTGCATTGCGGTGGTTAAATTCCTGCTTCTACTGTCTCTAGTTTTACTTCTTTGATCAACTCTTTGTCTTCTTCGCCATTCTCGTAAGTTCTTTCCATTCATGCCGTGCCTTGCCGCAGCACCTGAGGTCAGATCCGCTCTACTAATTTCTGTTGATAACCCCTTATCTGAAATGGTTAGAGATGTAGGAGCGCCAACCCTACTCCTGTCTTCACCGCTTGAATGATTTGTCCACTCTGCGCCCGGATCAATCATATTTTCTGCTGCAACAAAGCCACACTCAGAACAAATAGTCTCTCCACGGGCCGAATCAGTGTCCCATGAATTAGAGCCACAAATTTCACACTTACCAGTTACAGCCTCTGTTCCTCTTGAACGGGAAGGTCTCTTATTTGGAATAACCCCTTTTTTCCTTGAATTATTTTTTCCATCGAGATTGGATATATTTTTTTGACCCTGGTACTTGTTATCCATCTTATCAACCTCTAGTTGTATAGTCATGTTGGCACTATTTAAACCTCTCTATTTCCTAAGTCGGAATTATTTTTTTTAAATGGATTTTTCTGTTCTTCGAAGCGCCACCTTCTTGCACCCGTTCCTTTTCGAAAGGGGTATGGGTGACGGTAAATTGGTAAGGACTCCTCTCTACGATAATCATTTAGAAGCAGGAGCGAATATAGTAGATTTTCATGGCTTTGAGCTTCCAATTTGGTATACTTCAATCCAAGAAGAGCATATGTCTTGCAGGAATAAATCCGGTCTATTTGATGTTTCACATATGGGCTTTTTCGAGTTTGAAGGTGATGGAGTACTTTCATGGCTAAATTCAATAGGTACTCAACAGTTTATTAACTTCACAAGTGGTAAATGTGGTTACACACATTTTCTTGACGAAAGTGGGCACATAATTGATGATATGATATTTGCAATAAATTCTGAAAAAAGTGTTTTTGGGGTCCCTAACGCCTCTATGATTTCTACAATGTGGAAATGGTTCAATTCAAAACTTCCAAAAGATGGATCAGTTAGAATTAACGATTTATCAAATGAAACAAGCATTATCGCCCTGCAGGGTCCCGAATCAATTTCAATATTGAGAGATGTTTTAGGAGAAGAGAATACGGTTTCCCGATTTTCGTGCCAGGATATCGGCAAGAATGACTTAGGTATTACTGGATGGATTCAAGGAACAGGCTACACGGGTGAAAGAGGTGTTGAGATATTCATTCCTAATGGACAAGCTTCAATTCTCTGGAATTCTCTAATCAATTCGGGAGCTATTCCTGTAGGATTAGGGGCAAGAGATACTCTTAGATTGGAAAAAGGATATCTTCTTTCAGGACAAGATTTTCTTTGGCCTGGTCTGGGTATTAAGCCAGAAATACAAATTCCAAAAGGTTTTCTTTCTCGAAATTCTGTTGAAACAAATGTCCCATTTGGATTAAATCTAGATCATGATTTCATCGGAAAAGAATCGGTAATTGAATCTTTAAGTTCAGGTGCTAGATGGCGCGGTTTAGTCTGTCAGGAAAGGGGTCCCAATCCTCGACCAGGGCATATGGTATTTGATGGCCCAGACAATTCTGCAAAAAAAGTAGGTTATGTGACGAGCGGAGGGCCATCTCCAAGTTTGAATAAAACAGGCATTGCAATGGGTTATTTCGAAGAAGTATCTTTAGGGCAAGAGTTGTGGATTCAAGCAAGTAGTCGCAGAAGAATCAAATCTATTGTTGTACAAACACCCTTCATTTAGAACCCTACAGTTTGCTAATTATGACGGGGTAAGTATCATGTTTGCATGCCCTCACGCATACGCATGGCTATATCCGATAAACTAGTTGCCGCTGCAATGAAAAATCTTGAAAAGTTATTAATTAGCAAAGGTCTCAATCCAGAAGGAATGATTTCAAAGTTTGATTTCGATGGTGATGGAGAAATTAATATTGATGAATTTGATATTGGTTTAGAAGAGCTTACAGGCAGCCGAGCTCCTCGTTCTTATTTACAACCTATTTTTTCTGCTATCGATCAAGATGGAAGTGGAAAATTATCTTCCAATGAATTGATGGCTCTCTTAGGGATTGAGAATAAAACTATGATAAGTTCTTCATCTTTAGTTATTTCAAATCATGTTAAAGAAAAGTATAATGGAGAATATAGGTTACAATCTACTAAGATTAATGGTAAAAATTGGTATCTAAACTCTAATGGCTGTAGATTATATTTTTACAATGCTAATGATGGTGGTGCTCCATCTTGGAGTTTGGATGATAGAGAGCAAGATGGTAGTAATGATTGGTATGGCGGTGGCTGGACTAGAGTTCCAGCAGATGGAAATATTCCAGTGGGTACACGTCGATTTGTAGGTGCTGGAAAAATTACTATTCAAGATAATGAAGTAAGTCCAGAGAATGATGCCTCCGAGGATTCAGAAGATAAAGAATCAGATATGGTCTCAATGGTAGAGAATTGGTCACTTGAATTGGGGCAAATGCTTGAAAATCCAGAGAGCGAAGAAGCTATTGATTCGATTAAACTTTCAATGGATGAAAAGTTTGAATCTGAAGTTAGTCAACTGCCTTTGGTAACCCGAGCTCCTGCTAGAGCAATTTGGAAAATCAAGTCAGACGCTGTTGTCACTATTGCTAAAACTAAATTTTCAAATGATAATGCGAAAATCATAGCGGGTTTAGGTATTGCCGGTGCGGCTATTGGTGCGCTATCAACTATCGATGTTGAATCTAAAAAAGAAGAAAATGCAATGGGATCTAAATCTGAAACAGATATGCCTGTCTCAGAAAATGAAGAGACTCTAGAATCTAGTGATTCTTGGCCTGAATCCAACCGGGTCGAAGTCCCTGATAGATTAGAAACTGTTTCTCAAGAAAGTTCTGAACATTGGGCGGAAACACATGATGTTGAAATTCCAGACAGAGTCGAGTTACCTGAAAGAGTTTCAGTTAGTGAGACTCTTTCAAAACCATTTACAGATGAAAACACTTCAGATACCAATATTTCTGAATCAGAGGCCACAAGCATTTCTTTAGAAGAAATAATTATTCAGATGAATGAAGCAAGATTCTTAAATGAACAGAAAGAACTTATTACAGGATTTAAAGGTAGTTTATTCGAATTATCATTCAGAGTAAATACAATAGATCGTACATTTGGAATTGGAATTCTCGATGAATATAGGAGAGGTAATACCTTACATGTAACTTCCGGAATATACGATATTGAAGTTAGAATGGTTAATGATTACGATACTAGTAAGATATTAACAGGCACTGAAATGTCTTTGCAAGTCTCAGTCGATTCATGGAACGGGATTAGAAAAAGATTGATAGTAAATTCTATCTAAGCAACTTCAAAAGATTCTTCTATCATTTCATCAAGACTAATTCTCGGTCTAAAACCGAGCCTCTCCTCCAATACCCAAGCATCTACGAGCCCGAATACTTCGTCATCATCGCTTTGATTTAATTCAATTTCACAACCAGTTTTTGAATTATATATATTTGCTAGATCCAGCATAGAAATACCTTTTCCAGAACCCACTGCTATTTCTTCCCTAGTTAATGGGGGGTTTTCGATTATTCCGCCAATCACTTGTATTAAGTCTTCAATATGGATAAAATCTTTCGGACTAGATCCATCACCTGGGACATTGATCCATCCTATTTGACATTCTCTAGCCCAGCGATGTAATATACCATTCCCGGGTGGTCCCGAAAGTGGGACACCTTGTACATTTGATGCTCTAATAACGCTAACAGGTTTTTCAGAATGTGCCCTATCTAATGCGTTTTCTTCCATCCATAACTGACCTTCTGCTGCTGTATCTCTAGGTGCTAATGTAGAATCCAGACCATAAAATGGTTCTCCCGGTTCCCATTGTGGATGAACTCTAAGTGTCCCTACTATAATTAGGTGGATACTTCCATGCCTATCTACGGCATCCAGAATAGGTCTTGCTGCATTCATCATTTCCAATTTAGTTTGTCTATCATTTCTTTCGAATGACGACTCAACTGGCCTAGAATTGATATGTATTAGTGCGCTACAAGGAGTTAGTAATGCATCAATAGTTAACTGCTGTTTAATGGCTTCATCAGGGATTATTACTGCAGCATCTCCTAACATTTCCACTATGTATGGGGCAACAAAAGTATCTGACGCAGTGATGGCAACCTTCATTCTAACGTACCCCGACTACTTCCTAAACAATAAGAGGATATCGGTTAGATGTATAGATTCCACCAACGAACAATTAAGTCATTATTTGGTATCCAGAAAGTGTAAGGAACCGGTGATAGGCTTATGGATCAACTACCAAATTTGGGTCGCGAACACGAAATGCTCTCTGTAATGGGGCTAAATTCAATAGAAGAACTGTTTTCTAATATTCCTGAAGGAGTTAGAAGAAAGAAACCTCTCCCCCTTCCGGACCCTCAGTCTGAAGAAGAAATCTGGAGAGACGCCCAGCATCTTCTTGGTTCCAATATAAATCTAGACTCAAGGCCTTCTTTCTTGTCTGCCGGTCTTTCAAGAAACTTTGTTCCAACTATGGTGGGGATGTTAGCAACTCGAGGTGAATTCTTGACCTCATATACTCCCTATCAGGCAGAAGTAAGTCAAGGAATGCTTCAGGCTATGTGGGAATTCCAAACAATGATTTCTGAGTTAGTAAATTTACCAATATCTAACGTTAGTATGTATGATGCATCTACTTCTGCTGCTGAAGCACTTACTTGCGCAATAAGAGTTCACAATAAAAAAGCTATTCAGAAAGATACAATCTATGTTTCTGAACTAGTTCCACCTCATAGAATGTCTGTAATTGAAAATTATGTCCAAGGTTCTGGAATCAATTTACATATGCTCAAACATGATGAAAATGGTCATTTAGATATCAATGCAGCATCCATTGCTCATGGTTCATGTGCGGTTTATGTAGAACAGCCTAACTCTTTTGGAATATTGGATGAAGGTTTAATGGGGCTCAAGGAAAAAATTGGTGAGGATACTGCGTTGATTGTTGGTGTTGACGCTGTATCTCTTGGTTTAGTCACTCCTCCGGGAGATTGGGGCGCAGATATTGTCGTAGGTGAAGGACAACCGTTCGGAATAGGTCCTACTTTTGGTGGTCCAATTTACGGTATATTTGCCTGTAATGAGAAATACATCAGGCAGATGCCCGGTCGAATCGTAGGGCAGACTCATGATACAAACGGAAAGAAAGCATTTACCTTGACCCTATCTACTCGCGAGCAACATATTAGGAGGCATAGAGCTACCTCAAACATTTGTTCTAATGAGACTTTAATCGCTTTAATGGGTGCAATGCACATGTCTTTGCTGGGACCTGATGGAATTACTGTCTTGGCTAAGAGAGTTACAGCATCAACAGAGGCCACTAAAAAAGCCCTAAATTCAATTGAAGGGGTAGAATTACTCTATCCTGATTCATCGAATTTTAGAGAGTTTGTAATCAAGATTCCGGGAGATTCAGAAAAAGCAGTATCATTCATGGATTCTGAGGGAGTAATCGCGGGACTTCCTTTAGGATTATGGTGGGAATCTCACTCATCATGTATCTTAATTGGTTGTGATGAAAGGACCAGTCCTTCAGATATTTCTTCACTAGTTTCAGTAGTTAAGAAATGGATAAAGGAGGTGATTAATTGAGTGACATATTCTCATTCAACGGTGCTCGAAATGCAGGTTGGTCACAACCTGAACCAATTTTATCAGATTCCGAAGTTTTAGCTACAATCCCTTCCTCTATGTTAAGGGCAAGTCCACCTGCTTGGCCACGTGCTAGTGAACCGGAGTTAGTTCGCCATTACACATGGCTATCTAGAAGAAATTTTGGTATTGATACTGGTTTTTATCCTCTAGGATCTTGCACAATGAAACATAATCCTAGAGTTAACGAGAGGATAGTTAATCTCCCTGGGATTGATAGAATGCACCCTTTACAACCTGAACATCAAATTCAAGGAATACTCTCAATATTCTATGAAATGCAGGAAATGCTTGCCATCTGTTCAGGTATGGATCAAGTGACTTTGCAACCAGTTGCGGGTGCCCAAGGCGAATTTACTGCAATGCGTTGTATTCAGGAGTATCATCGTGAAAGAGGTGAAGGGCATAGGAACAAAGTCATAGTTCCTGATTCTGCACATGGTACGAATCCTGCATCGGCATCAATGTGTGGATACGAAATTATTGAGATACCAAGTGGCGAAGATGGAAGAATTGACCTAGAAGCTTTACAATCAGTAGTTGGAGATGATACTGCTGCAATGATGATCACAAATCCATCAACATTGGGAGTTTTCGAGCCAGATATAGCCAGTGCTTCCGATATTGTTCATTCAGCAGGGGGACAAATGTATTATGATGGGGCGAATTTTAATGCAATAATAGGGAAAACAGATCCAGGTCTAATGGGTTTTGATGCAGTGCATTATAATTTACATAAAACGTTCAGTCAACCACATGGAGGAGGAGGTCCAGGAAGTGGGCCTATCGGTGTAAAGAAACATCTTTCGAAATATCTACCTTCTCCGCTGGCTTCACGTCGAAAAATCATAGAATCTGATCCTGAGGGGGTAGGAGATGGTTACTGGTATAGTTGGATATCACCAGAAAATACGATAGGTAAGGTTCAGCAATGGCACGGGAATGCAGGAGCCGTAGTCCGTTGTTGGGCCTTTTACAGAAGATACGGTAGAGAACTTGAGAGAATGTCAGAACACGCAGTATTGAATGCTAACTATCTTCGTTTCAAGATCATGAATCCTGATAAGGATGTACTATCAAAAATACACGCTATGCCTACAGATGGGGCACCTACCGATTTTGTTATGCATGAATTTACCCTGTCTCTGGTAGGTATGAAAGATAAAGTGGGAGTTACTGGAAAAGATATTGCAAAGAGATTGCTTGATTATGGAGTAATGGCCCCAACTCTTTACTTCCCAATGATAGTTCCAGAATGCTTAATGATTGAGCCTACTGAAACGGAATCAAAAGAGGTTTTGGACAAGTTTGCAGATGATTTTCTAAATGTTCTAACCGAAGATCCAGAAATTATCAAAGGTGCTCCATATACCACTGATGTTTCTCGTGTTGATGAAGTATGGGCTGCTAGAAACCTTATTCTTAGACATCCAGGCAATAATAGTGATGTCAATTAGAGAAGAACCTAGAAGAATGACTCTCTCGGACCCTTTGTGGATTTAGACAACGGACAAGATTGGTTACTTGGCGAGTCTTCATGGTGGCCCAATTCTGAGAGTAAGCCAACAGTCTCAAGATATGGTGATTTACAACCTCCTGAATCTTGGAATCATACTAACCCAAAATTAGGAGGTGAAGGATGGATGCGCCAAAGGCTGAAGCCTGTGGGCCCACAAATACTGTACTATTCTTCTTGGTCACTTTTTTTCTTAATATCAAGTACAGCTCCGTTAATTTTCCCCAATAAATTACCAATTGATGATCAGTTATTGGCTATAATATTTTTTTCATTTTCATGGATGCTAACATTAATACCATTTATTTGGTTTTCCAATTCTAATAATGAAATTTTTACTTTTTTTCCTCTGGACTTATTTTACTTTTGTTTAGGAGCAATATTCTTCATTTTACATATTCTAATTGATCCCAGATTGGGTTGGTTAGGATTCTTATTATTTCTGACAGCATGGGTCAGAACAATCAGGAATATTAGTAATTCACTGAGTGTAAATTCTTCTAGATGGTTGTTACCAATCTCTTCATCCGATTATTCTCGGGATATTCTTAATGACGGATGGAAAATTTCTTCTAATAAATTCAGAAATGGCCTTATTGCCACTAAATCAGATATTTTTGGTTCATATTCAGCCGAATTAACTGGTGTTTCATATCGAAATTATAGATTTATAGCATTTAGTATGGTATATCGCAATCGAATAATTCATGATCCATTCAACACAAATTTTGTTTCAAATATTCAGATAAATAATTTTCTTTCACTACCTCCTTTGAAAATTTCAGGAGAACACTGGCCAGAGATTTTCACAGTAGAAATAGAAGAAGAATGATTTTTTTTCCTAATCTCCTATACGGCAGGCATTTGAACTATATTGATGCCCGAGGTCCATGGATGTATGTATCATATTAGGGTCCAAATCGGATTTGCCAGTAGCCAATAAGTGTGTGTCAGTTTTAGATGAGTTTTCTATATCACATGAAGTAAGGGTAGCTTCCGCTCATCGTGCCCCAAAGTTTCTTGAATCTGTAATTGAATCTTCAATAGAATCTGGTTGCAGAGTTTTCATTGGAATGGCAGGTATGGCCGCTGCGCTTCCAGGAGTAATTGCTTCGATGACCACCCTACCTGTAATTGGTGTCCCAGTAGGTGGTAAAGTCCCTCTAGATAGTCTTCTTTCTATTGTTCAGATGCCTCCTGGTATGCCGGTTGCAACTGTAGGAGTAGATAGAGGAGATAATGCCGGAGCATTAGCCGTACAGATGCTTGCCTTGACAAATACTGACTTAGCAAGGCAATATGATGCATGGAGAGTGATGAAAACCGCAAAGGTAATTTCAGATGATAAATCACTCAGAGGTGAATGACTTTTATGCAAACTCAAATGTTGATCGATGAGGCAATTGAAGAGTTACAGAATAAAATAGATGATACAGCCATTATTGCCTGTTCAGGAGGAATTGATTCCTCTGTCGCTGCAGTTCTAGCTCATCGCGCCGTGGGTAGTCTACTACATTGTGTATATGTAGATACAGGATTTATGAGGAAAAATGAGAGCGCTGAAGTTTCTGAGATGTTCCAGGAGATGGGAATCAATCTGAAAGTTGTCGATGCATCTGAAAGATTTTTTCAAGAATTAGATGGAATAACTGATCCAGAAGAGAAAAGAAAAATTATTGGTGAACAATTCATACGTGTATTTGAAGATGAAAAAAAATTATGTGGTGCTAAATTTTTAGTCCAAGGAACTATTGCACCAGATTGGATTGAGTCAGGCGGTGGTGAACGTGATGTCATTAAATCTCATCACAATGTTGGTGGCCTTCCAGATGATGTGGAATTGGATATTGTAGAACCATTACGTGAATTTTACAAAGACGAAGTCCGTTCAATAGCACGCGAACTAAAAATTAAATCAAGTGAGAGGCAGCCATTTCCTGGCCCTGGCTTGGCGGTTAGAGTTCTAGGTGATCTAACCAAAGAGCGAGTTGAAGCTTGCAGAGAAGCCTGCTCCATAGTAGAAATGAGACTTCAAGATGCGGCCTCGGAAGGTAAATGTGATTTGCCATGGCAATATTTTGCTGCTCTATTACCCGTCCGCTCTGTTGGAGTTCATGGAGATGCTAGAGTTCATGGTGAAACGGTCGTAGTGAGAGCAGTAACTAGCCTTGATGGTATGAGTGCTAAGTATTCTCCAATACCGCACGATGTTCTATCCTCAATTAGCACTGAGATAACTAACGCCCTCAAGGGGCAGGTAAATCGTGTAGTTTATGACATTACTCATAAACCCCCTGGGACTATAGAATGGGAATAAAATGATGAATCCTGAGGGGACTAATTTTCAGATTAAAGTTTGGAATGAACTGAAGAAAATTCCTTCTGGCGAAGTTAGAACATACAAGCAAATTGCAGAGTCTATAGGCCATCCGAATTCTTCTAGAGCAGTTGCTAATGCTTGTGCAAAGAATCCATCTCTTCTCACTATTCCTTGTCATCGTGTGATAAGATCCGATGGAAGTTTAGGAGGATATAGCGGTCTGGGTGGAGTTGAAACTAAGATGAGATTATTAATCGAAGAAGGTGCTTTTACTTCCGATTAATTGATGAAGGATAGAGCAGGCGGCAGGTTAGGCCGACATAGCTTAGTTGGTGGAGCGGTGGACTGTTAATCCACAGGTCGCAGGTTCGAGTCCTGCTGTCGGCGCCATCATTTCTTTCGTGCGAAAGCTGCGAATGCAATCATAGAAACCGTGCTAATAAGGCCTAAACCGGGTAATCCTGAGGAGTTTTCTGATTCCATAGAATCGCAGATTCCATCCTCATCTGTATCTGGAGGTAAACTATTACTATCCTGAGGATTAGAAAAACACTTATTTTCTTGATAATCCGTCCATCCATCTCCATCATCATCATCATCTGCATTATCTCCAATCCCATCTGAGTCTAAATCTGAATATTCTACTGGGTCAAATGGAAACGCATCAAGCGTATCTGATGCTCCATCATTATCATCATCAATATCTAATTCATCACAAATTTCGTCATTATCAAAATCCGTAGGAATTGAATTAGAATCTAATGAATCTGTTTTACAAGAGTTTTCTACAGAGTCAGAGACACCGTCTCCATCATCATCAGTATCTATTTTATTGTCAATCCCATCATTATCTGTATCAGTGGGGTAATTAACAGGGTTGAATGGGTCGTACCCTAATTCGATCTCAATGCTATCATTCCAACCATCATTATCGTCATCTAAATCTTCATTATCTCCAATTGAGTCTTCATCATAATCCATTGACTCATTAGGATTATCGGGGAAAATATCAATTTCATTTTCTACGCTATCACCATCTCTATCTAAATCAGAATTATCTCCTATACCATCTCTGTCAAGGTCATTATTCTCATTAGCATCTAATGGAAAAGCATCATCAATATCATCAAATCCATCATTATCATCATCCATATCTACTTGGTTGCAAGTGCTATCTGAATCAGTGTCAATAGGTAGTGATAGTGAATTATTTGATTCACTTCCACAAGATACTTCATCAATATCTAGCCACCCATCATTATCATCGTCAGTATCTGTATTATCTCCAATCCCGTCTTGATCTAAATCTGACCATTCATTCGGGTCTCTTGGGAATATGTCAAGCAAATCATCTACATTGTCATTATCGTCATCACTGTCCATGATGTCACATATCATATCCATGTCGAGATCCTCTGGTAATGAATTAATATTCTGACTTTCAGAACCACAAATTTCTTCTTCTGAATCTAACCATCCATCATCATCATCATCATCATCAGAATTATCTCCAATCCCGTCCGAATCGTAGTCTAAAGTTTCATTAGCATCTAGGGGGAACAAATCTAATACGTCGATTACACCGTCACCATCATCATCATCATCAATTAAATTACATATATGATTATCATCAGTATCAATAGGAATTGATGAGGGATTCAATGGATCAGTATTGCACTCTGCTTCTTCTAAGTCTGTCCAATTATCGTCATCATCATCGACATCTGCATTGTCTCCTCTACCATCACCATCACTATCTTGCCATTCGTTACCATCTAAGGGAAAAGTATCATTTTCATCAGAGTAACCATCATTATCATCATCTGCATCTACTAAATCACAAACACTATCTGAATCAGTATCAGTGGGTATAGAGCTTGAATTGAGAGAATCCGTGTTACAAGATACTTCATCAGTATCTGACCAACCATCTCCATCATCGTCAATGTCTAATGAGTCACATATACTATCTGCATCAGTATCGGTAGGTATGGAACTTGAATTAAGAGAATCAGTTCCGCAACTAGACTCATCTTCATCAGGCCATCCATCATTGTCATCATCTTCATCAATTAAGTCACAAATTCGGTCATTATCATTATCTGGAGGTATAGAACTTGAATTCAGAGAATCAGTGTTACAAGATACTTCATCAGTATCTGACCAACCATCTCCATCATCGTCAAAGTCTACTGAGTCACATATACCATCTGAATCAGTATCTGTAGGCATAGAACTTGAATTCAGAGAATCAGTGTTACAGGATGCTTCATCAGTATCTAACCAACCATCTCCATCATCGTCAGTATCTACTGGGTCACAAATTCGGTCATTATCAGTATCAGTAGGTATAGAACTTGAATTCAGAGAATCAGTGTTACAAGATGCTTCATTACTATCTGACCAACCATCTCCATCATCGTCAGTGTCTACAAGATCACAAATACCGTCTGAATCAGTATCAGTAGGTATTGAAGTAGAATTGTTTGATTCTGTCCCACAAGATGCTTCATCAGTATCTGACCAACCATCTTCATCATCATCAGTGTCTACAGGGTCACAAATACCGTCTGAATCAGTATCAGTAGGTATTGAATTGTTATCTGACGAATCAGTACCGCAAGAGGCCTCGTCAGCATCCGACCAACCATCTCCATCTGAATCTCCATTAGAACTGAATTGCTCAGATATTATCCAACTACTTGTAGCCCAATCATCTCCTCCAGTCCCTCCATTTCCATTAACAAAGTTTACTGCAAGAGAAAATGTGACATTTCCAGAGCCATTAGCAGGTGCTGTCCATGTAACACTCCAAGATCTTGAATTCGAATTTGAATGAGTAACTTCACCATTTTGTAATTTAGCACTGGTGCCAGGATTTGACCAAGAACCAAAATTCGCATCTAAATTAAATCCTCCTTTAGTTCCCGAGGGTCCTCCTGTGCCTCCAATATTCATGGAATATGATGTATTTCCTTCGTATCCTGCATTAGGTATTCCTGAAAGTGTTGGAGTCATCCCTCCACTACTTCCATGACATCCGCAACCATTTGTTGAGGATCCTGTAACGCCGCTACTATATCCGAAAGTAGTTTCGGAAATAGATAAAACCAGTAATATTACCAAAATAGCAGTTATACGTTTTTTACTCTCCATACGTTATTTCGTAAGATTACTAGTTATTGTATTTATTGGGGTAATATCTTTTTTTGCTCATTAATGCTTCATGAAAAATAGTTTTTTTTCCTATTATAATATTTTTCTTAAGAGAACTTTGTTCCGCTAAACTCTTTGACCTCTCCTCCATGAAGTGGCATGGACGCGAGAACCCAAGCCGGCAAAATTCTTGAATCAGTGAAGTCTTCTGGAATACATTATAGAGATAGTTTGCCTATGATTGCCAGTGAAAATATAATTTCTCCTCTGGTTGCAGCCGCTATCAATTCAGATCTTCATGGTAGGTATGCTGAAGGATTGCCTGGGAAAAGATATTACCAAGGTTGTGATGATTTTGATACCATAGAGTCTATTGGTATTGAGTCTGCTAAGCGTGTTTTTAACTGCAATTTTACAAATATTCAATCTATATCTGGTACTGTGTCAAATATGGCTTCATTGAAAGCTTTAGCTAAGCCCGGAGATACCATCACAGCAGTGTCAACTGCTGATGGAGGGCATATATCACATGCAAGAATGGGTGCGGTTGGAGTTAGAGGGCTTAACCTTGTAACTTATCCTTGGGATATCGATAGAATGGAACCTGATATTGATGCATCCATGAAAATAATAAGAGAAACATCACCTAATCTTGCACTTTTTGGTCAATCAGTATTTCTTTTCCCTACTCCTTTGAAAGAACTTTCTGATGCAGCTCACGAAGTTGGTGCCAAAGTAATGTATGATGGTGCACATGTACTTGGATTAATTGCCGGTGGGCAGTTTCAAGACCCACTTAGGGAGGGTGCTGATGTTATGACTGGAAGTAGTCACAAGACATTCCCTGGACCTCAAGGAGGTTTTGTTTTATCTGATTCATCTGATGAAAAATTTCATCGTAAATTAAACAATTCTATATTTCCTGGGACTTGCTCTTCTTATCATCTCCATCATGTAGCAGGTAAAGCAGTGGCTCTTGCAGAGTTTGAGGAATTTGGTGCGCAATATGCTAAAGATATTGTGGCCAACGCTCAAGCTTTGGCAGCAGCACTGGCTGCAGAAGGGTTCGATGTATTAGCAGAAGAACGAGGTTATACTGCCAGTCATCAGGTATTGACACGTCATGGAGATATTGATTCAGGAGCTGGAAGAAAAGCAGCACAAACACTTGAAAACTCTGGAATTATTACAAATATGAACATGCTACCTGGAGATACTAAAGCAATGCAACCAAGTGGTTTGAGACTCGGTGTACCTGAGTTGACTAGGGTCGGGATGGGTACTGATGAAATGACTGATGTAGCTCGTTTCTTTGCCAGAGCATTAATAGAAAATCAAGATACTTCGAAAATAAAATCCGATGTTAAAACATATAAATCGAATTTCCAGAATGTAAAATATTGTTTTGAAAGTGGCCCTGCATATCCAAATCTAGAATAATTTTCTTAAGGTATACTTTATGAAGAAATCTTTCATAGCAATAATATGTCTTCAATTAAATCATTGGCTATTCTGTTGACATTCCTAATATTGACTCCTGGTTGCTTATCATTATTTGGAGATACTGAACCAAGTTCAGAATTAGTGAATTGTGAATTAGAGCCAAACGATCCTACTTGTGATATGGTTGGGGAAACTGAAGATGACTGTTTTTTCAACGAAGTTTTTACAGGCGAATATTGCAGATTGATGACCTCTCCAAATAATCTAGATTATGGTGAAGAAACATTGTTGCTTGTAGTAGGTCAGAACATGCAAGCATTAACCCCAAGTTTTATTGGAGATGGTCCACAAAACTGGTTAGTTAATCCAAGGTTACCTGAGGGAATAATATTAGATTCAGAAAATGGTGTTATTTCCGGCACTCCTGTGTCTGAAAGTTTGTTGACTAGTTATACAATAATTGGTAAAAATATAATCGGTTCTAGTGTTTTCATTCTAGAGATAGAAATCTTATCACAACCTCCTGAGAGTATAAATTACACTTCAAATCAGATATTTTGTAAAATTTCAAGAGATTGTGGAATTAGTAATCCCTTTACTTCCGGAGGAATCATTGAAACATGGGATGTCATTCCAGAATTACCTCTTGGTCTTGAAATTGGGCCCTCAGGAGGAATATACGGCGTAGTTCAGCAATTTGGAGATAGTAATCATACTGTCTCAGGTTCAAATTCAGGTGGTTCAGTTTATACAGATATTAGAATAATCACCATCCATGAAGAACCTGTAAATTTATCTTATTCTAGTCATATATTTCAGTGGGTTCTTGGTGAAACGATAGTTGAGTTTCCTAACATAGAAGGAGGTGAAGTGATTAATTGGACAATTGAACCTCCTTTACCAGAAGGTCTTTTATTCGATAAAAATGATGGCTCAATTATAGGTTCTCCCTCAGAATTACATGCTTTAAGAGAACATTACGTAACTGCTTCAAATACTGGAGATTCAATTACTATCAACTTACTTCTTTCAGTAGTTGATATTTCTCCAATAAATCTTCTATATGAACCATATAATATTGATTTGACTGTTAACGAGATTACTCCTAATTTAACACCGACTTGGTCCGGCGGCATACCGGAAAGTTGGGAGATATATCCGAATCTCCCCCAAGGTCTCAATTTAGATTTTGAAACTGGTGAAATATATGGGACTCCAATTTTCATTCAAAATACAATATATTATCAAGTATGGGCTAATAACTCAGGCGGTTATTCTACAACAATGATTGATATAACAATCAGTAGCCTTCCTCCTGATGAGATTTTCTGGTTGGAATCGGAATATATACTTAAATCGAATAAAAGTATTTCAATACCAGTAATAAATAATGGCCCAGATATCGATACTTGGGAAGTATATCCCGAACTTCCTTCGGGCTTAACTTTGAATTATAATGGCAGTATATCAGGCATTCCCGATTTTCGAACAAATTGGGGAGAATATACAATTTGGGCGAATAATACAGGTGGTTCTGTAGGATTAAATATTTGGATTGTAGTTCATGATTTACGCGCTGATCAAAATGATTTATTGAGGGGAATGAGTGAGGCAGATTTTGGTGGTTGGCCATCCCCAATCTTACCAATTGGGGAGTGGTCATTTCCAGTGGCCTTTGAATCAAGTGGAATTCCAGTAGTATCAGCATCTCATGTCGGCAAAGGGAAAATTCTAGGTTATGGGCATGAAAGTTGGGTAGACTCCGAAAATCATCCATTCTCACTTAGAGCTGTTGAGTGGGTATGTGGAGAGAATGCAGAAGTTGGATTGGCATATGGTTCAGGATTTGATGATTTTGAAGATAAATTAATAGATGCAGGTCATAATGTTCACCTTTCAGTAACTCCTTCAGACTTAACTGGACTTGATTGTTTACTAGATAAGTTTTGGAATGGTCATGATGATTCTGATAATAATGCTCTAGTACAATTTATGCTATCAGGTGGCGGAATCATAATGGGTGGTCATGCTTGGTATTGGTCATACTCAAATTCGGATGTGGCCCACAATTATCCTGGAAATAAGATTGCAAAAGAAACGGGCCTCTTTGTTTCTAGCGATTGGGGATATAATGATGTTTTTTTCCAAAACATGCCTAATGAATACTCAACAATTAGTAACGCAATTTCAGGAGTGTTTGCTGATAGAATAGATGGAGTTGAAATGGATTCTGAGGATGCTGCTGCTTCCTATTCCGCACTTTCTGATTGTACTTGGATAGTAACTCTCGATTATACTAATTTTTGGTCCCCTTTACGAAATCTAGTGAATTTAACAGGATATACTGTAATATCATATTCTACACTTTGGAGTACTAATGGTTACGAACTAGGTGTAGATCCTGTTTCTGATATTATTTTGAGATTAGAGGATGCATTGATGTTTGGCCTTCCTGCAGATGAATTACCAGTCCATCCCAGCCATGCAGAGTTCCCTGGTGAAGTTCCTTCGAATGCGACAAGAATAACTAGAACTGTTACCGTTAATGGGACTCAAAGCGGTCTTCCGAGTAATTTCGGTTATTCTAACCCTAGAAGTTCTATACGTATGTCTACAGGTCTCTATGCTGCTCCGGGTGAGGTAGTTACTGTAACTGTAGATGAAGCGACTTCTGATTTAGGATTTTCAATTTTAATCGGTGCTCATACAGATAGTCTTTGGAGTAAAGATATCATCAAGCGGCATTCTAGGATATTTACCACATGGCCAGTAGACAACACTTCCTCAGAGGTAGGTAATGCCTTTGGTGGCCCGATTTATGTCTATATCCCCGCAGGTTCGGAATATGGCGAAATTAATTTGACTATTTCTGGAGCAATTAGAGCACCAATGTTTGTATTAGGCGAAACCTCAGATTTTGAATGGATTTATTCAGAGAAAGACAACCCTGCTCCATGGGCCGAATTAGTTTCGAATAACTTTATCATGACAGTTCCCAGTTCAGAAATACGTAATCTGAATAATCCTAGCCAATTGATGAATTGGTGGGATAGTGCTTTGGATATGGAGCATGAATTGTATGGTTTTGAGCCATGGCCAAGAGTAGAAAGAGCTGTTTTCGATGCTCAAATTTCAGTTGGTTGGATGCATTCCGGCTACCCCTTCATGGCGCATGATCTAAGTGTACCAGATGTTGTTAATCATACACATATGAGTGAAAATGGAGATTGGGGGATGTTCCATGAGTTGGGTCATAACCATCAGTGGATGCCATCAACACTCCCGGGAACTACTGAAACAGGGTGTAACTTCGCTAGCGTACATTTGATGGAAGATTTGGTTGGAATTGAAGGTCATAGCGCGGTAGATCCCGAACAAAGAGAAGGTCGAATGGAGTCTTACTTTAATGACGGTTCTAATATCTCAAATTGGTCAGTTTGGACAGCTTTGGATACATATATATTGATTAAAGAAGAATGGGGTTGGAGTCCAATTACAGAAGCACTGTCAGTCTATTACGACCTCCCTTCTGTAGAAGTGCCTTCTACTGGAGATGAAGAATTCAATACATGGGTTCTGCATCTTTCTAACTCTACTGGATATAATTTAGCACCATATCATTCTGCTTGGGGATTTCCATTGACACAACAAACATTCAGTTCACTATCTCATCTCCCAGTTTGGGTCGATGACCCACTAAGAGAGGATTTTTTCTTTTATGACGCAATAATTAGAGATATTGTACCAGATAATGAAACCTCAACCTCGGTCGATATTTCATGGGAAACATACGATAATGGGACCGACACTTCATTGACTTTTTATTATGGGATTAGTGATATGGGGAATCAGGTTACTGGTTGGAATTTTAATAATAATCTGGGGGGTACATTGGTTGGAAACTTTTCAACAACAATTTCAGATTTATCCAGTGGCACTACTTATCATGGAAGAATCCAAGCATCTAATGGAGAAAATAGCGTTTGGTTTGGTCCAATAAGTTGGACTACCAATATTAATTGAACTTCCTAAGTAATTCTTCAAAAGAAATCTTAGGGATGTATTTCTCATGCCATATAGATAAAGGAATCCAAATAGATGTATGTAAAATTGTCAACATAAATGCAGTATAGATTTCCAATCGAGGTTGATTTTGCATTTCATATGCAATAATTCCTAGAAAAATAAAATGGGCTACATATATTGTTAGAGATAGCCTTCCAGCAGGTTCTAACCATGAAATTTTTTCTCCTCCAAAGGGCTCACCACCTGATGTTTCTCCACCCTCTAAAATTCTGAATAATATTACTACAAATATGCCAGATGTGAGTATAAACATGGTATTTGCTGGGAAAAAGGTTAGTATGGCATTTCCTTCTGTAAGGGCCCATGGTACTCTTTCATAAAATGAATAAATCATACTGATGAAAATTACTACTAATCCAACCTTTAAAGCCATATTTTGTTCAGCTAAATTTTCTTTATCTTCATCTATTAAACTTCCTAAAAATATGAATGTCAGCCATGGTAATGCCGGATAGGTACCATTCAATAGAAGTCTCTCAACCCACCCTTCTATTCCGATTGAAGATACTCTTTCACTCCAGTAAAGATCATTTCCATTCAGATCGCCAATAATTAGGGGTGAAACCATAAATATTAGCATAATAGAAAATCTTTGTTTCTTTTTTAGATATACTATCAGAGGCCCTAATAGAGATGCTAATGCCAATAATGTTAGTACCCCTGGAGTCATCCAATCAAATCTCCCTCCTCTGTCTATAGAAAATGCTGAGTTAACTAATAATTGACAAATAGTTAGTATAGTTATTCGCGGGATAATCCAATACATCCAAGAAGAAATACTATTATCTGCTAATTTCCTTCTTCTGATAGCGCTACGATATATCCCCCATCCTGAAATGGTAACAAACATCGGTGCTGCCATACCTCCTATTGCTGCTGAAATAAATGCTATTGGATCGCCAACAGATATTCCTTCAGGAGGTATTATCGCAGCAGTATGAACTTGAACCATACAGAGTATAGCAATAGCTCGAATACGATCGATATACCTTAGCCTCACAACAACCCCTCTTTTTCTCGGGGTAAGCAAGAATCATTGAACCCTTCGTGATGAAGGGAAGAAAAGAAAAGTTAAATTTTACTCTTCATCCTTATTCGATGACATTTTCATAACACCATTTACAGCCAATCCTAAACCCACAAGATAAACTACTAATTGTACGATATTCAAGTAACTAATTGGAGATGGCGCATCCAGATTAGTGAATCCCATAATGCCCAAACTATCTGTCGCTCCTCTAACTCCTTCAGCATCCTCATCTCCTATTTCGCTATGAATTGCAATCTCGAAAACGGGATAAGCATCAGTGGCTCCGTCACTTAAGTCAGGGCTATCAAATCCTAACCCTCTAATATCTAATACAAATTGTAAAGTTCCGTGACCATACATTACTGCGTTAGTATTAGGTTCGACTTTCATATCTATATTTCCATTAAAATAAAGCCCTAATACACCTGGAGTTACTGAAACTGGAGATAGACTAGGAGGAATTAATTTTGATTGGATATTATGTTGAGTTGCATCTAAGACAATGCTGTGTTCAACCATTGGGATGCCTTTGAACTCGACCTCATTTCCAACTACTGTTTCTGCTATTGCATATCCTCCTAGATTATATTTGAAAGAGTTATCAGAAGTACCTATTGCACCGATTGAGTTACCTAATACTGCATAATCAATACTAGAACCGACTGCTTCTTCCATTAAGCCATAATTCAGACTATCTCTGTGAGGTGCTCTCCATGTCAAATATTCTGTCATTCCATAAACTTGGTCTTCTTCGCATTCAATATCTTCTCCAAGATAAACTCCAGCTGAACTGTAATCAAAGTCACAAATACCGTCGCCATCTGAATTAACATATCCTTGCATCAGTCTTTGTCCTATTGTATCTCCCCTAGTACTCATTACATACGCAGAGTAATCACCGGTGGACAATCCTTCAGGATAATCTTCTGAAATTGATCCATAGTATGTCTTATTTGTTTCCAGACTTGAGAAACAATTTTCAGATCCATACTGGAATTCCAATACTGCATCACAAGAACCGAATAACCATTGATCTACTGTCTGAGTTGTATAAGCCTCAGAACCGGTCTGGAATGTGAGTAAAGTAGGGACTACGATATCAACCATGAAGTTCGAAATATAGTTTCTAACAGCCTGCGCCTCTAAAACGGTAATGCCATACAAGTTGGCTACATATTCGTCATCCCAATCTGAAACAGTACCACCTGTTTCCGCACCATCTGTTCCTTGAGGGAGCGTCTTACCACTAGCCTCTCCGTACATGAACTCTGAACCAAAATCTGTAGTTGCGAGAGCATATGGGCTTCCGTATAGTACGTTCCTTACATCTTCTGCAGACATATCTATCTGTCCTTCCCATTCACCCATATTTAGGCCCAGAGGAATATATCCTCCAGCCAGTGGTTCTTCACCACCAAATGACTGCACCCACCAATCATTAGCATTCATAGTGCCAGTGCCACCTGTAAGAATCATGGGGAATTCAGCAGGGATCCCTAACATGCCAATCCATGCTCCCGCCCAATCAGCAATGCCTAGGAGTTGTGACAAACCAATTCCATAGGTACTCATAGTATCAAAGGCATTTGATTGTGCACCTAGAAGCAATAATATATTCCCATTTAGAGGTAGACCGTTGAAATCAGTTTCTTGAATAATTCCTTGAGCTAATCCATCTTCATTTATTCCGAATAATAGGAAATCAAGAGCATCTGGATTAGCAATATCTACTCCGCTGACTGTTTGTAATCTCTCTCTATTATTGTCGGTAGTAGTCAGATCAGCACCTCCTCCATTACCTAAGAAATTATTTCCTGCCAATGCATAAACTGCCCAATCAATATGAGTTCTTTCCGGTTCTTCAACATCCCCATATCCGTATAACATAGATCTCATAGGAGTGACTGATTCGCTAGGTTCTCCCATTCCAGCCACCAACATGTGGCCGTAGTCACAAGTTAAAGCAATACACATACCAGTTGAGGGATCCACTGCATCATTCAGAATCATATCTGCAGAGGATGTAAAATCAGGATTCATAATTCCTGCACCTGAACTAGCGTTCCATGAAGAATATGCTAAACTCATTAAATAACCAGGTGCAGCAGCATCTGCTGATGCTGTATCCATACCCGCATCTTGAATCCCTGCAGAAGCTTCTTCTAAGCTATCTTCCGTATCTTCAGCGGACCAAATACTTGGTGCCAAACTAGAAAGTTCCAGAGTCATCATATTGGTAGCGAATCCTGCTTTAGCAAAAGGTTCCCCATATTCGAAACCAACAGCTCCAATGGCAGCAATACTTTGTGCTGTCCACAAAATATTGACATTTCTGAAATCATTTGTTCCTGGTACTGAATCATAAATTTCTCCTACATCTCCCATAGTTCCATCTCTATCTTCCCAAGTACATCCTTCACACCATTCGAATACTTCATATTCAGAGTAAGTCATAGTACCTTCTTGATCATTCCATTCTAGAATCTGCTTATGTGATGTGACATTGTAAATCCATGGTCCAACTTTAGTATATGCATTCGAAGGGTCATCGCTTGATAATGCATCAATATCAGTCAAATTATATCCAAAATATACTTTTTCTGATGTTGATGTAGCCCATTCTTCATCAAAATCGCCTTCTTCATCGTAAGCATCAGTAACTTGTTGTTCCATCCCCTCGGAAATTAATCCATCAAATGTTGATGTAATCAACGTCGCATTAACTGCAACTAGCATTATACCTATCACTAACATTGTACTTGCACTATTCTTTTTCATCTGGTCTAACATGACGCTCACTCAGTGTCTGCACGAAAGCGTTAAGGAAATAAGTGTTACAGTGTAAACTTAGTGTATTTTTTTTCACCTATATCTTATTTTTGTGCTAATAATTTCATTATTTATTGTAATTCTAGTTAAATTTGTCATAATTAGGGGTAAATTATACATTAATTTTCTTGTGTGTTAGATAATAAGGTTCATCTCTGAAGCGCATTCGAGTCGTTCCAAGGACCCGTAGCTCAGTTGGTTAGAGCGCTCGGCTCATAACCGAGTGGCCATCGGTTCAAATCCGGTCGGGTCCACCATTTTCCAACTAAAATAATTATTTTTTTAAAATATATTCGTTTATTCAAGAACTCTTCTTTCTACATTATTTCATGCTCTAATAGTGAGAACCCTAAAATACAGTTTCACACGGGATTGGTTGTATGACATCTGCCCGCTCCGTAAGACCAGTCCTAATATTACTGGCAGTTTACTTTCTAAGTATGTGGGCTGGCGCTGCTGCAGTACATGCTCAGGGAGTCACTCCTGACGTGTCGCTGACTTGTGAAAACCCTCAACCTATTGAGACCTATCCTGGTTCTACAAGAACGTCAATAGTTAATTGCGATTTAGAAAATCCATCTGCTCACCAAATTAAGGTTGACATAGTAATACAGTCAGGAGCTCTTGTTTCAGCTGGACCTGCATCTCTGACAGTTGGCTCAGGCCTTCAAACAAGTTTCCAAGTAATTCTGAGAGGAGATTTACAAATGGCTGAAGGACAACACCAGATTTCTATCACTGCTACTGTGTCGCAAGCAAATGGTGTTGCATACCCTGGAACTCCTACAACCTACAAAGTTCTAGCAGTTGTCAAACAATTTAGCAGGCTCAGAGTTGCTTCCGAACTCGCTTTCATCCAGTTGAGGCCTAAAGTGGACTACATGGTTTCATATGACGTCTACAATGACGGTAACGCATTAGATCGAATGAATATCGAGATTGCTAACTATGACGAACTTAGTGACGAAGGATTCACACTCAGTCTTCCTCTAGTCAATGTCGAGATAGAATCTAAATCACCTCCTGAAAAAGTTAGGGTTCAAATTAGAACACCTAAGAATCAAGGTTGGACTGACAAATATTATAATTTACAGTTTAAGGCTACTTCCGATTATTCAGTGCGGACAGAAGGAATTCCTAATTCTCAAATCCAATCAGTTACTCTTTACATCCGTGGAGTTTACCTCCCAGGTTTCGAACTGATTGGCACTACAATGATTACAGCTCTAGCGGCTGCAGCGATTGCGGGAAGATTCAGAGTGTACGATAATGATGACGAAGATGATGATGGTGATGGAGAACTGAGAGTTCTTGATTCTCGTTTGTTCTAAATAGTAGTTTAAACCTACTATTCTGACTGTATCTGTCAACGGGTTGATAACCAATTATTTGTCGTGTATAACTGAAGGTGAGTACCAGATGAGCGATAGTGGACTTTTACAAAAGGCAGCAGCCCAAAAATCTGAAGATGAAATTAGTGAAGCATTAGTGAATGCTGCCATAATTCCAGATAGTAATGATTCATCAATAAAGGATATCGCCATTACTCTGTCTTACGGTGCGATCGTTCCATTCTTCATTGTAATGTGGTTTGGAATATACCTAGATTTTATATCATTAAATATTCTTTCACCAATAATAATGCTCGTTTCATTAGGTTTTGTTTGGTGGAAATTAGAATTGGGTCTTCCTTCCTTCGCTGGAGGTAATGGATTAGATATGAAAAAGTCATTTGCAATTTTTGGGACCTACATAATTTTACTCGGTCTTCCCTTCCTACTTTCGATATTATTGGTTGGCGATATTTCTGTAGGTGATGTTGATTTTGATGATTCAGGGGAAGAGCTTGAAATCAAAATTAGACAAAATGGAGGTAGTGGGAGTCACGATGCACTTGTAACAATCTATCATGGTTCGTCTTCAACTTTTTCTAATGAATATTCATTCAATATCGATAAGAGCGACGGCCTAGGTGATTATGGGAAATTTACAATACCGACCTCTGATTTCTATTCAGGGAATGCGCTACCTAGTTTGGATTCGGCATATACTATGACTATTAATATCGATAACGGTGATACCATTGTTGAAGATATTGCTTTAGATTCTTTAGTTCTTTCAAGAGATATTACTTCGCTATATTCTGTAGCAACGCCATCTATGTCTACTAATTCTGATGACTGTGGTTCAATGGATAGATGTGTTTCCGGAATTTCATTGTCTGCATATGTGGGAATTAGTTCTTCAAGTTCTATCCCAGGCGCTCTACCATATGCTGACTACTCTTTCACAGCCACTCTATCTCTTGACGGCGACTCAGATGCAATACAATATCCTGAGGTTACAGTTAATGGTGGTTATTTCTCTTCAAGTGGCCCACATGGTGAAGCAACATGGGATGGTATGGGCGGCCAATATGGTGGAGGATATATGAGTAATATCGGCTTATTTGGTTCAGAAATCGCATTAATGGGTTCTGAGAGTAATGTAGAGTTAGGTGAAGGAAATATCGTAATACCTAAATCTGATTGGACAGAGAGCGATTATGGCTGTTATCATTTAGATATCTTAGTGAGTTATGGCTATGCAAATAATGCTGGTGAATTATCTCATACCTCATATTACTTGTATGATGAATCTGAAAGCAGTGAAGAATCTTGGACTAAAGTAAATAGTTGCTAATTTGACTATTCTTCAACATTGAATCGTTGATAGACTTCGTTAGTAGTCTGTGTCACTCTAATGAATGTGGTGCATTTGGGGAGATCTTTGATTCTACGTGCACCAACGTAAGAACATGCAGAACGTACTCCTCCAAGAATTGCTTGAATTGTTACAGAAAGAGGACCTCTATATGGAACTCTAACTTCTTTCCCTTCCGGAGCTCTATGTTTAGCTACTTCGCCATAATGTGTTTCCATTGCTTTAGATGAGGACATACCATAGAATGATTTGTACATTTTCCCATTCTTTCCTTCTACTACTTCGCCACCAGATTCATCATGGCCTGCAAACATACCTCCAAGCATTACAAAATCTGCCCCTGCAGCGAATGCCTTTGCCACATGCCCTGGTGACGAACAACCTCCATCCGCCATCACATGTCCTCCAAGCCCATGTGCAGCATCAGCGCATTCAGCAATGGCACTAAGTTGGGGGTACCCCACTCCTGCTACTTTCCTTGTAGTGCATACAGAACCAGGGCCTATCCCAACTTTGACAACATCTGCACCAGCAAGAATTAGAGCTTCAGTCATTTCTCTAGTAGCGACATTACCTGCAATGATAATTTTTTCAGGGAAATTCTCTCTAGTAGTTTTCACGAAATCTAGAAAAACTTCTCTGTAACCGTTTGCAACATCAATACAAATAAATTTAATTTTTTCATTTGTTGCCATTTTTCTTTTTAGCAATGTCAGACTTTCTTCTGTAGAACCGCATGTCGCAGCAATGAAGTTCGGGTCAACGCCATCATCCCATGCTGCAGCATATTCTCTAGTTGCATAGAATTTTTGTAGACATGTAATCATTTTATGTTGTTGTAAAATTTTAGATATTGAAAACAATCCAGTAGTATCCATATTCGCAGCAACAATTGGCACGCCAGACCAAGTTGTATTAGAGTGCCTAAATTTAAATTCTCTCTCTAATGTGACATCTGATCTAGAAACCAGTGTACTGCGCTTAGGTCTTATTAGTACATCTTCAAAGGTTAGCTTAACATCTTGCTCTACACGCATTCGAACCTTATTACGCCAATGAAGGGGTGCTTAAGACTATTATTGTATACTAGAGAGTTTTTTTGGTGCTCGTGCCGGGATTTGAACCCGGGTCGAAGCCTCGAGAGGGCTTCATGATGGACCACTACACTACACGAGCCTTGTAAGTCCTCGAGTTTACTTTCATTTAAGAAAAGAGTGGCTTGAGAAGTATAATACAACAGTTTCACTTTCACTTTCAGTTAGGCCCCTCTAATGTTTATTCATATGCTAAAGTTCAAACCACGAATCATGAGCATGAGTATGAATAGACAACCATCAGTGATTTATAGGAAAAAACCAGAGCCATGTAAAATAGTGACTTTTTCTAGTCTAAATAAGACTGACGCTGGTGATAAAAAACCTGTCAATGAGACAATAGTCAATTTTGATGGAAATATTTCATCTGATTCATGGATGCCAATATCAATAAAATCAAAGAATATTGAAGTTAGTACCACTGGATGGAACGGATTGATAACGAGATACAACCAATCAAAGTTAGAAATAATTGAGGTGGCTTAATGTCAAAAACAAGTCGTTTAAGGAATGAAGTCGAAACATATCTTAATGAAAATAACTCCGCTAACACGGTTGAAATATTTGATCATTTGAATAGTCGTTTTAAGTGGGGAGCTACTATGAATCAGGTCGGCAATATATTGGCTAAAGATAATAGATTTGAGAAAATAGGTCATGTTCGAGGGCAATTTAGAGGCAGTACATATACGGTCTGCATATGGTCACTAAGCGCTCAAATCGTGACTGTATGAGCTCGTAACGGGGAAGAACTCAAGTTAGATGACTTGGTAAAATCATCATGAGTGTGCGGTCTAGTGTTGGTTCATGGTTTACATTATTCCGATTTGGTAATTCTTTAACTGGCCTCATAGGCGTAATTTTTGGTTCATTGTTAGCCTTAGATCAAATACCAAGGGGAGATTTAGCATCTATAACCATTCTACATGGATTATCTGTTTGGGCATTTATGTGCTCTTGGAATGCATTAAATGATATCTTAGATGTTGAGATTGATAAATTAAATCAACCCAATCGACCACTTCCTAGTGGCGATATTTCTCTTAATAATGCTAAAATTCTAACTGCTATTTTAATGTGTTTTTCATTATTCTGTTTAGTTTATGCAGGTTATATATCATCGTCAATCGAAGATGGTTTTGAGAACTGGGCTCCATCAATCTTGATATGGTTACTTGCTATTTTTCTTCTAACTAATTATGAATCCTCAAGTAATTATAGTTTAAAACTTAAAGACAGAGGTCTACCTGGTAATTTTGCCATTAGTTTATCCGTAGGGATGGTAATTTTATTTGGAGCAGCAGGTGTTTTTGAGCCTACTGAGCCTCGTGTTCTATCATTATTCTTTATTGGAGTTTTATGTAATTTAGCTAGAGAGATAGTAAAGGATATCGAAGATATGGAAGGAGATGAGGGTAGAAATACACTTGCTATGAGAATAGGTGTAGAAAAAGCTAGAATTCTAGCATGGATGATATTGTTATTAACAGTGGTTTCAATATTAGCGCCATTCGCATTAGAAATATTTCCTTCGAGTCATCTATTATTGATAATTCCAGGACTGATGACTATATTCTTAGTCAAGAGAAAGTTAGCATATGCTGAAGATCGTAATGCACAGAAATTGATTAAAAAATCTTTACAATTGACTCTCTTAGGATTTATAGTCAGTTCATTAATATAAATCTCTATATGCTTCCCAAGCAATGGGGTTACACATGTATGTCAGAAGTGACATCTGAGCCCACATTCTGTTCTCTGCTTGATCGAAAACAATGCTATTCTTTGAATCAATAACTCCGTCAGTTACTTCTTCACCTCTATGGGCTGGTAAACAATGCATAAATAAATAATTATCATTTGCATTTGAAACAAGTTCTTCATTTACTTGGAACCCTTGGAACGCTTCAAATTTATTTTCTAAATGCTCTTCACCCATCGAAACAAAAATATCTGTATAAATAACTCCTGCATCACTTACTGCTTCAATTGGGTCATTTGTTGAGACTACTTTTGCTCCTGTTTTGTTACCAATTTCTACTGCTCTATCAACCACTTCTTGATTAGGTTCCATTCCTTCGGGTGTAGCATATTTCACATCATGACCTAGAATAACTCCTGCAAGCAATAAATCATGAAGAACGTTATTCCCGTCACCTACCCATGAAATATGTCCATTTAGATCTTTTTTATTTTCTGTTATAGCCATTAGGTCTGCAGCTGCTTGGCATGGATGGTGCATATCAGATAATGCATTAATTACTGGTACAGATGCACTTTCTGCTAGTAATTGGGCATCAGAATGTTTGAAACATCTGTAAGTGATACCGTCTAGGTATCTGGATAGTACAGCGGCTGTGTCTGAAACAGACTCACTTTTTCCTAATTGAATGTCATTAGATAATAATGTTAGAGGCTGGCCTCCTAATTTATTCACTCCTACCTCGAATGAAACTCTTGTTCTAGTAGATGGTTTTTCATATATTGAACCAATTGTCATTCCTTCCAAAGGCTTGAATCCGTCAGCCATTTCATCATCATTTTTTAGATTAATTGCCCAATTTATTATTTCTGGTAAATCATCCTTAAAATCATCGATAGCCATTAAATCTTTTTTTTCATAGTTCATGTTCAATATCTCCTTGAAAACCATCTCTGGAGTCTGCCATACCTCCGAAGAGAGATTGTGCAAATGTGAGCACATCTGCTAATCCCTCCTCTTCTTCACTGGATAAAGGTATTAATCCAGGTTGAATTGATGCGTGTTGCATCATTCTTAGTTGCCCTATTGCAAATTCTGCTCTTTGCCCGGTGTGTGCTTGATCAAGGCTGTGAGCAGCAGATTCTTCGTATAGGGCAGCTTCTAAAACATCTAGATTTTCACCCCATTCGATAATTTTCTCTAATATTTCAGGTTCTAGTAAATCGGACTTTGACAGGAAATTTGCAGTAGGTAAACCTAATCTAAAGTGTACTATAGAAGACAATAACATTTGTGACACAAATCCGCTGGGAGTTTGTGACAACATTGGGTCGAATAGAAATATCAAACAAGCTCTTCCTTGCCCTATTACTTGCACTAGATGACTAGAGGCTTCTCTAAATGCAAAGAGTTCAACTTGACCGGGTGTATCGACAACTAAGATATCTCCTGAGATGCCTTCTATTTCCTCAAAGACATCTTCTGCCTGAGCTGCCACAAGATCCGCTGCAAGAATTTGTGCACCGTTTGGGCCTAAGTCATATTCTGACATAACATCTGATAGAGAGATTAAATCTCGCACATCAAATTCTGGGTCATAATGTACTCTCTCTGCCCCTGGATCCAGATTAATAGTTAGAGCATCCACTTCTAGAAATCTTGCCCAGCGTTGAAAAGCAGTAACCAAAGAACTCTTTCCAGCACCCGCAGTACCGACGACAAAGATCACTGGTGGGGCTGTCGCGTCTTGAGCACTCATGTTGGGTCCTGAGACAATTAATTATTCAACCATTCGTATTGTTAATGTTTGAATATCTTTGACAAGGAATGATTAAACCAATCTAACCCACGTCTTAGTTCAACTCGCGCGGTGTATTTGGCATGTCTGATGGTTTACCTATTCCTCCCCCTCCTTCAAAAGGCTCTGATTTACCCACTCCACCTCCAGAATTAATTGAAAATAAAATTAGTACTGATGAATCCGAAGATTCTTTTGAAGATATTAAAAAATCAATAGATAATATTCTTTCAGAGGTTTCTGAATTTTCTCCTCCTGGTTTAGATATACTACCTCCTCTTCCTCCTGGTTTGGATATACAACCTCCTCCTCCTGGTTTGGATATACAGCCTCCTCCTCTTCCTCCTGGTTTGGATATACAGCCTCCTCCTCTTCCTCCCGGTTTGGATATACAACCT